>Ga0114966_10001230_pt1 | contig 23876 bp, 25 predicted proteins | sample M_130207_XF_Meta_FD_87029 | JGI IMG/M metagenome (GOLD analysis project Ga0114966, IMG submission 87029) | Freshwater microbial communities from Lake Montjoie, Canada to study carbon cycling - M_130207_XF_MetaG | ecosystem: Environmental > Aquatic > Freshwater > Lake | place: Lake Montjoie... | reverse complement strand
GATGAACCAATGGCACTAGATCTCTTTGTTTGTGGCGACAACCTACGCAAAGGTGCCGCGCTAAACACTGCGCAGATCGCAGAACTACTGGCAGTAGAGTTCACTTCATGAGTCTTAAAGAGAAACTCCACAGCGATTTAACTGAAGCCATCCGCAGCCGTAACGAAATTACTTCGGGCACTATCCGTATGGTTTTAACTGCAATTACCAATGAAGAAGTTGCCGGTAAAGAAGCACGCGTACTTAGCGATGATGAAGTAATCACAGTCTTATCTCGCGAAGGTAAGAAGCGCCGTGAAGCTGCTGAAGCTTTTGAAAATGCGGGTCGCGCCGATAAGGCAGCCCTTGAAAAAAGCGAAGGCGAAGTTATTGCAAAGTATTTACCCGCACAGCTCAGCGAGGCCGATATTGCAGCGATTATTGCTGAGGCAATTGCCTCAACAGGTGCGGCAGGACCTGCCGACATGGGCAAAGTGATGGGCGCAGTAAAACCAAAAATCGCAGGCAAAGCCGACGGTGGCGTTGTTTCTGCATTAGTGAAAGCAGCGTTAAATAAATGACTAAATACGAATACGCAACTGTTCCATTACTTTCACATGCAACGAAGCAGATTTTGGATACATGGGGTTCTGATGGTTGGGAACTCGTTCAAGTAGTTCCAGCTCCAGGAACTGGCGAACAGTTAGTTGCTTACATGAAAAGAGAGATCGCATGAATACAGTTGATGTCCGCGCAAAGCTGAAGGAACTTGGTCTTGAACTCCCTGTTGCTGCTAAGCCCGTTGCGGCTTATGTTCCAGCGATTCGTACAGGAAATATTGTATTTACGGCAGGCCAGCTTCCATTAGTTAATGGTGAAATGGCTGGTACTGGAAAAGTTGATGGCGAAATAACTCCAGAGCGCGCTAAAGAGTTGGCACAAGTGTGTGCACTAAACGCACTTGCTGCAGTTGAAACGGTTGCAGACGTAGATAAGATTACAAAGATTGTTCGCGTAGTTGGTTACGTAAATGGCGTACCTGGCTATATCAATGCACCAGTAGTTGTTAATGGCGCGAGTGAGTTATTTTTAGCAATCTGGGGCGATGGCGCAAAGCACGCTCGAAGTGCCGTTGGAATTGCAGAATTGCCACTTAATTCACCAGTAGAAATTGAACTAACTGTGGAGATTACAGACTAACTATTTACCGCGCTTTGACAGGCGTTCGAAATCTGTGATCAATACTGCACGCCCATCAAGCTTTAACCAGTTACGGCCAGCAAAATCAGCAAGAGCCTTATTAACTGTTTCGCGCGATGCGCCAACTAATTGCGCAAGTTCTTCCTGAGTTAGATCATGATGAACGTACAAACCTTCATCAGTTTTCTTACCAAAGCGATCACCAAGATCAATGAGAGCTTTGGCAACACGGCCTGGAACGTCTGAGAAAACTAAATCACCAACTGCTTCATTTGTGCGACGTAGACGTTGGGCCAAACGCGCAAGTAAGTGAAGAGAAACATCTGGGTTTTCGCGCAGCCATGGAATTAATTTTTCCTGGCCCAAGCTCAAAAGTTTTGCATCGGTGACTGCAGTTGCAGTTGAAGTACGTGGACCTGGATCAAACAAACTTAATTCGCCAAACATTTCGCCAGGACCAAGAATTGAAAGAAGGTTTTCACGACCATCACCGCTTGATGTTCCCAGTTTTAGCTTTCCTTCAACAATCACGTATAGGTGATCGCCTTCGGCGCCTTCGGCAAACAAGATTCCACCTTTAGCGATCTTTACAAGATCCATCGAGGCGCGAAGTGAAGCAGATGCTGCTTCATCAAGGGCAGTAAATAGCGGGGCTTTATGTACAGCATCTAGATCTATGGGCACGAGTAGTACTTTAGCGCCATGACCGTAGATAAAGAAACCCGCTCGCAAGCCCGGGCTATTTATCGGATTTTGGTTAAGACATATCCAGAGATTCGGTGCGAACTAGATTTCAAAAACCCGTTGGAGTTAATAGTTGCAACGGTTCTCAGCGCTCAATGCACAGATAAGAGAGTTAACACTATTACCCCGGCGGTATTTAAGAAATACAAAACCGCTAAGGCCTATGCAGAAGCAGATATACATGAGCTTGAAGAACTGGTCTTTCAGGCTGGTTTTTATCGTGCCAAAGCTCGTCATATAAAAGGAATTGGAATTAAATTATTGACCGAGTTTGATGGGAAAGTTCCGCGCACATTAGAAGAGTTAATTACTTTGCCAGGAGTGGGGCGCAAAACTGCAAACGTTGTTTTGGGACATGCATTTGATATCCCAGGTATAACTGTAGATACACATTTTGGTCGTTTGTCTCGCCGCTTTGGTTGGACGAAAGATATGGATCCAGTAAAAGTTGAGCGAACAGTTGGGGAGTTAATTCCGCAAGCAGAATGGACGAATTTATCTCAACGCATGATTTGGCACGGTCGCCGTATCTGTCATTCACGCAAACCTGCATGTGGAGCATGTCCAGTCGCAAAATTGTGTCCTAGTGTAGGTATTGGTGAAATGGATATCACAAAAGCGAGATTATTAGTTAAGACCGATAAGGATTTTCGATGAAAAAGCTTGTGATTGCGGTTGCAATTTTAATGCTCACTGCTTGTGCTAATTCAACTGAAAAGATTGCTGGGCAAGTTGTTACATGTTCAACAATCACAAGTTTTTCAAGTGACAAACCAATTAATTTAGATTGCCTTGATGGTTCAAAAGCAGTTGCGATAAATTCACTTAAAGGCCCAGCGATAATTAATGTATGGGGCTCTTGGTGTGGTCCGTGCAAAGAAGAGATGCCAATATTGCGCAGCTTTTACAAAAAGGCACAAGGAAAAGTTCAACTCATTGGTGTAGATGTTGAGGAAGCATCGATTCAAGACGGGCGCATATTTGTGCAAGACAACGGCATAACGTGGCCAAATTTGTTCGATTCAGATGGTCGATCTCGTACCTATTTTGGAATGGGCGTTCCGGTTACATGGTTTATCTCAGCCGACGGTAACGTGGCGTATAAGCACGTAGGTGTACTTAAAAATGAAATCGAATTAATCTCACTAACCTCTAAATATTTAGGCGTAGAGCTTTAATCCTCATCCTTTGCACTATGTAACCCAGCGGCAATTAGCTTCATAACATTTGGATCTGCCAAAGTTGTTGCGTCGCCAACTACTCGATCTTCAGCCACATCGCGTAATAAGCGGCGCATAATTTTGCCACTTCGAGTTTTTGGTAGTTCATTGACTATCAAAATCTGACGAGGCTTAGCGATTGCACCAATCTCTTTCGCCACGTGATTACGTAGCTGAGTATTGAGTTCTTCGCCATCGGCATGTGCGATACCGCCACGTAAAATTACGAAAGCAACGATGCCTTGTCCAGTCATTGCATCGGCTGCGCCGACAACGGCCGCTTCAGCAACGGCTTCATGTGAAACCAATGCCGACTCAACTTCAGTTGTAGAAATACGGTGACCAGATACGTTCATAACGTCATCGACTCGACCTAATAACCAGATTGAACCTTCATCATCTAATTTTGCGCCGTCACCTGCAAAATAAATTCCTTCAAAGCGTGACCAATATGTTTCCTTGTAGCGCTCATCTTCACCCCAAACGCCACGTAACATCGCTGGCCAAGGTTGATCAAGAATTAAATAACCACCATGTCCATCAGCGACAGGTTTTGCATTATCGTCTACAACTTTTGCACTGATTCCTGGAATTGGGCGCATTGCAGAACCTGGTTTCGTAGCTGTTACTCCTGGCAAAGGTGAAATCATGATTGCGCCAGTTTCGGTTTGCCACCAAGTATCAACAATCGGACAACGTTCACCACCAATAATCTTGCGGTACCACATCCAAGCTTCTGGATTAATTGGTTCGCCAACTGTTCCAAGTAAACGTAGCGATTCCAAGTTGTGTGCTTGCGGAAATTCATCTCCCCACTTCATCCATGTACGGATCAAAGTTGGAGCGGTGTACAAGATTGTTACGCCGTATTTTGCAACAATTTCGAAAATACGTCCTTTATGCGGAGTATCAGGCGTACCTTCATACATAACTTGAGTCGCACCATTAATAAGTGGCCCATAAACAACATACGAGTGGCCGGTAATCCAACCAACATCGGCCGTGCACCAGTAAACATCGCTTTCTGGCTTTATGTCGAAGACCATTTTGTGTGTGTATGCGACCTGAGTTAAATAGCCACCGGTTGTGTGGAAAATTCCTTTTGGTTTTGCTGTTGTGCCTGATGTGTACAAAATAAAGAGTGGATGTTCAGCGTCAAAACTTTGTGCAACATGTTCTTCAGATTGGCGGCCAACAATGTCATGCCACCAGATATCACGATCAGTCCAAGCAGTTTCTTGCTTGGTGCGCTGAACTACTAAAACTTTTTCAACATTGTGTTGACCCTTAAGCGCATCATCGACGGCAGGTTTTAAAGCAAAGGCTGCACCTTTTCTGAATCCGCCATCAGCGGTAATAACTAATTTTGCATCGGCATCTTGAATTCGAGACAACAAAGCATCTGCAGAGAAGCCTCCAAAGACAACTGAATGTGGTGCACCAATACGTGCACAAGCCAACATCGCAACTGCTGCTTCAGGAATCATTGGCATGTAAATCGCAACACGATCTCCAGCTTTAATTCCAATTTCAGTTAAGGCATTTGCTGCTTTTTTAACTTCTTTTAATAACTGGGCATAAGTAATTGTCTGGGTGTCGCCAGGTTCGCCTTCGAAATGAAAAGCAACACGATCTCCACGACCTTCATCAACATGTCGATCAAGTGCGTTAACTGAAGCATTAATTTTTCCACCAATAAACCATTTGGCATATGGCGGTTGCCAATCAAGAACTTGGTTCCAAGGTGTTTCCCATTGCAAAGATTTTGCTTGCAGGTCCCAAAAGGCTAAGCGATCCATATTTGCATGCGCATATTCATCAAACTGCGCGTTGGCATGGGCGGCAAACTCTGGGCTTGGCGAAAAGTGACGATTTTCGCTTAATAAATTCTCTAGCGACTCATGCTCTTGGTCCATAACCCGTGAGATTACCCGCCATCGCTAGATATCAACAGAGATTTCCTGGGGGTGATTCTCACATCTAGGTCACAGTCAGAATGCCGAAGCGAAAGGAGGTCACTTATGGGAATTTCAACTGTCTTATTGCTGATGTTTAAGTTCTTCGGCAACGCCACATTGGTTGCAGCACTTTTCCGCTTTGCCGGCAGCGTCTTTAAAACCTTCATGTAGGCATGCGTGTAAAAGCCCTCGGCCCACGGCCAGACCGAGGGCTTTTTCGCGCCTTTTTTGTGGGATTCGGGCCAAAGTGAGAGGATTGGCCGTAAGCCTCTAAACGGTTCAAAGTTGCACTCGCTCTAGAGATTTACACCAAGCTACTAGGAGTCAAAGTGCCAATTGCAACCCCTGAAATTTATGCAGACATGTTGGATCGCGCCAAGAAAGGCGCATTTGCATATCCCGCAATCAACGTTTCATCTTCACAGACCTTAATCGCTGCAATTCGTGGTTTCGCCGAAGCAGAGTCTGATGGAATCATTCAATTTTCTTGGGGCGGCGCTGAGTACGCTTCAGGTTCAACAGTTAAGAACATGGTTGATGGCGCAGTTGCGCTCGCAGAGTTCGCACACGTTGTTGCAAAAAACTACAAAGTAAATATTGGTATTCACACTGATCACTGCCCAGCTGAAAAGTTGGATGGTTTCATGCGTCCACTTCTTGCATTTGGTGCAGATCGAATTAAAGCTGGCAAAGCTCCACTATTTAACTCACACATGTGGGATGGATCTGCAGTAGATATGAAAGAAAATATGCGCGTCGCTAAGGAAATGTTGGCAATGTCAGTTGCAGCTAACACAATTCTTGAAATTGAAATCGGTGTTGTTGGTGGAGAAGAAGATGGCATCGAAGCAAAGCATGATGCAAAGCTCTACTCAACCCCTGAAGATGCGTTACTAACAATTGAAACACTTGGAACAGATGCAAATGCGCGCTATATGGTCGCAGCAACATTTGGAAATGTTCATGGTGTTTACAAGCCAGGTAACGTTGTTTTGCAGCCAAAGATTTTGGCAACTTTGCAAGAAGCAGTTTCAAATAAACTTGGTCTTCCAGCTGGCAGCAAGCCAATGGACTTGGTATTCCACGGCGGGTCAGGCTCACTTCTTTCAGAGATCCGCGAATCTCTTGATTACGGCGTTGTAAAGATGAATATCGATACTGATACTCAATATGCATTTACTCGTCCAGTTGTTGATCACATGCTCAAGAACTACGACGGCGTACTAAAAATCGACGGCGAAGTTGGAAACAAGAAGGCTTACGATCCACGCGCGTGGGGTAAGGCTGCCGAAGCTGGCATGGCTGCACGCATCACACATGCTTGCGAAGATCTTCGTTCAACTGGAACTTCATCACTTAAGTAATAACCCTACGTAATCGGAGAGGTTTTACCAATGCCTGCACTAGTTTTGCTTGGAGCTCAATGGGGCGACGAAGGCAAGGGTAAAGCCACCGATTTACTTGGTGATCGCGTTGATTATGTAGTTCGCTATCAAGGTGGAAACAATGCCGGCCATACAGTTGTTATCGGTGATCAAAAGTATGCACTTCACTTATTACCTTCCGGAATTCTTTCCCCGAATGTAATTCCAGTAATTGGAAATGGCGTCGTAATCGATCCAGGTGTCCTGCTTCAAGAAATCGCTGGTTTAACCGAACGCGGAATCGATTGCAGTAAGTTATTAATTTCTACTAACGCTCATTTAATTACTCCTTATCACCGCACCATCGATAAGGTCTCAGAGCGTTTCTTAGGAAAATCAAAAATCGGTACAACGGGTCGAGGCATTGGACCTGCTTATGCCGACAAGATCAACCGCATTGGTATCCGAGTACAAGATCTATTCGACCCATCGATTTTGCGCCAAAAAATTGAGAGCGCGCTTCGCGATAAGAACCAAGTTCTTATTAAAGTGTTCAATCGCAAAAATATCGAAGTCGATGAAGTGCTTACTGAGTATTTGGAATACGCAGAGATCTTGCGTCCATATGTTGCCGATACAGTATTAATTCTTAATCAAGCTCTAGAAGCCGGAAAACGCGTACTTCTAGAGGGCTCACAGGGAACTTTGCTCGATGTTGACCACGGTACATATCCATTTGTAACGTCAAGTAATCCAACTGCGGGTGGCGCTTGTACTGGTTCAGGAATTGGGCCAACGAAAATTGACCGAGTCATTGGAATTATTAAGGCTTACACAACTCGTGTTGGTAGCGGACCTTTTCCAACTGAACTCTTCGATGAAGATGGTGAAGCTTTACGCCGTATCGGTGGCGAAGTCGGTGTTACTACTGGGCGCGCACGCCGATGTGGCTGGTTCGATGCACCTATTGCGCGTTATGCAGTCCGCGTTAACGGCCTGACAGATTTCTTCTTAACTAAGTTAGATGTATTAACTGGTTGGGAAAAAATTCCGGTTTGCGTTGCTTATGAAATCGATGGAAAGCGAGTTGAGGAACTTCCATCTTCACAATCAGATTTCCACCACGCAAAGCCGATTTATGAATATATGCCAGGGTGGAAAGAAGATATTTCTGCAGCGCGCAAGCTCAGCGATCTTCCGCAAGCAGCGCAGAATTACATCGCTTTCCTTGAGAAAATCTCGGGTGCTCCCATGAGTGCAATCGGAGTTGGTCCCGGGCGCGATGAAACAATTGTCGTAAAGGATTTCATCTAAGAAATGAAAATCCTCCTAGTCGGAAGCGGCGGTCGTGAACACGCCTTAGGACTAGGACTACACGCAGATCCCGAGTGCACTGAACTTCATGCCGCGCCAGGAAATCCAGGTATTGCAGCTTTTGCAACTTGTCACCCACTTGATGTTTCTGACAATGGTGCCATTGTTGATCTTGCACAGAATTTAGATGTTGATTTAGTAGTAATTGGCCCTGAAGTTCCACTTGTAAATGGAGCTGCAGACTTGTTGCGGGCCGCTGGAATTTCAGTTTTTGGTCCATCGAAAGCTGCAGCTGCCTTAGAAGGTTCAAAAAACTTTGCCAAAGAAGTGATGGCTGATGCTGGCGTTCCAACTGCGCATAGCTTCACATGTTCAACTAAAGAAGAAATTGAAAAAGCTTTAGATGCATTTGGTGCACCTTATGTAGTTAAGGATGATGGGTTAGCTGCAGGGAAAGGCGTAGTTGTAACACGTGATCGTCAAGAAGCTTTAGATCACGCACTTGCCTGTAAGCGAGTGGTCATAGAAGAGTTTTTGAGTGGTCCTGAAGTTTCACTCTTTGGAATTAGTGACGGCAAAACGGTAATTGCAATGCAACCCGCACAAGATTTTAAGCGCGCATATGAAAATGATTCTGGGCCAAACACTGGAGGAATGGGTGCGTATTCACCACTACCCTGGGCTCCCTCAGACATTATTGAAGACACATACAAGAAAGTTTTAGCACCGATGGTCGCTGAAATGGCCGCGCGAGGAACGCCATTTGTTGGGTTGCTCTATGCCGGACTCGCATTAACTAATCACGGAACACGAGTAATTGAATTTAACGCTCGCTTCGGAGATCCGGAAACGCAAGTCCTAATTCCATTATTGAAAACACCATTGGCCACGTTGTTATATAAAGCGGCAACTAGAAATCTTGAGGGCGTAACACTTGAGTGGAAAAATCAATCAGCAGTAACAGTGGTACTTGCCGCCCAGGGTTATCCAACATCACCCCAAACTGGTGGAGTAATTGGAGAGTTCCCGACAATTGAAGAAACCATGATTTTTCATGCAGGGACTTCAGAAAATGAAAAGGGATTAGTTGCATCTGGCGGTCGAGTCTTAACTGTCACCGGAATTGGTGGCGATCTGACCGAAGCGAGAGATCGGGCTTATCGCGCTATCAGTCACATCTCACTGGCTGGATCTTTTTACCGCAACGACATCGCGCTTAATGCGTCGGTCGCAGAGAAGGGCAATTAAATGCAAGATAATGCACCAGTGAGCCTGCTAGCTAACCGATATGCATCCAGTGCCATGCGTGAAATTTTCGCGCCAGAGGCCAAAATCATTGCAGAACGCCGGCTTTGGATCGCGGTTATGCGAGCACAATCAACTCTTGGCCACACTATTTCCAGTGATGTAATTACAGATTACGAAAAGGTATTTACACAGGTGGATCTTGCATCGATTGACGCCCGCGAAAAGCAGAGCCGCCATGATGTCAAAGCCCGCATCGAAGAGTTCAATGCTCTTGCAGGTCACGAAGCAATTCATGCCGGAATGACTAGCCGCGACTTAACTGAAAATATTGAAGCGCTACAAATTCGAAATGGCCTCGAAATCGTGCACGGCAAAGTAGTTACATTGTTAGCCCGCATGGCAGAACGTGCAACGGAGTATGCAGATCAACCGATTGCAGGACGTTCACATAATGTTCCTGCACAGATAACAACTCTTGGCAAACGGTTTGCGTCAGCGGCCGAAGAATTACTATTTGCATATGAACGCTTAACCGCATTACAAGCTCGTTACCCAATGCGTGGAATTAAAGGCCCAGTTGGTACTGCGCAAGATTCAATTGATCTTCTTGGTTCAACTGATTCACATGCAGCTCTCGAGCAATCAATTGCTAAAGAGCTTGGCTTTAACCGGGTTCTTGATTCAACTGGTCAGATTTATCCTCGCTCTTTTGACTATGACGTTGTTACAACTTTGGTGCAAATTGCTTCCTCACCTTCATCGCTTGCGACTTCAGTTCGCTTGATGGCCGGTGCTGAACTCGTAACCGAAGGTTTTAAAGCAGGCCAAGTTGGCAGCAGCGCGATGCCACACAAAATGAATACACGTTCCTGCGAACGCGTTAATGGTTTAGCTGTTGTTCTGCGCGGATATGCATCGATGGTTAGCGAACTCTCTGGTGACCAGTGGAATGAAGGCGATGTTTCTTGCAGCGTTGTTCGCCGAGTTGCACTTCCTGATGCTTTTTACGCAATCGATGGATTACTTGAAACAATGTTGACGGTCTTAGATGAATTCGGGGCTTTCCCAGCGGTGATTTCAGCTGAATTAGAACGCTATTTACCTTTCCTTGCTACCACCAAGATTTTAATGGCGGCAGTTAAAGCCGGCGTTGGACGTGAAGTCGCACATGAAGTTATTAAAGAACATGCAGTTAAGTCTGCACTTGGAATGCGCGAAGGTAAGAAAAACACATTGCTCGATGATTTGGCAGAAGATGATCGCTTACCACTAGATCGCGCGGCGCTAGATGTCTTAATAAGTAGCCCATTGGAATTTACTGGCGAAGCTCGCCAACAAGTTGCTCGAGTTGTTAATCGCATTGGCGCGATTACTTCCGCGCACCCTGCAGCAGTGCAGTACAAGCCCGGCTCTATTCGGTGAGCGGCTTCGGAACTGCTGGTCCACCTCCAGCACCGATAATTCCAGGGTGGACACATCTGCGTACCGGAAAAGTTCGCGATCTTTATACAAATGATTTAGGAAATATTCTCCTCGTAGCATCAGATCGAATTTCAGCTTTTGACTGGGTAATGCCAACGCACATTCCAGGCAAAGGCGCAGTATTAACTCAACTTTCACTTTTTTGGTTTGATCTGCTTGCAGACATTGTTCCGAATCACATTATTTCTACCGATGTCCCTGAAATTGTTGAGGATCGAGCAGTTATTGTCGCACCACTAGAAATGTTTGCAATTGAATGTGTTGCGCGCGGTTATCTAACTGGTAGCGGTTGGAGCGAATATCAGAGTAACTCCAAGGTGTGCGGCAATGAATTACCGTCCGGGTTACTCGATGGCTCACAATTGCCGACAAGTATTTTCACTCCCGCTACAAAAGCTGATCTTGGCGACCACGATATTAATATCGATTTTAATCAAGCCGCAAAAAACATTGGGCAAAGTGATGCAGAATCACTTCGTGAATTAACTATAAAACTTTATGACACAGCCGCAGAGTTTTCAAAGAGTCGGGGAATTATTCTGGCCGATACTAAATTCGAATTTGGCCGAAATTCAACTGGTCAGATATTGCTGGGTGATGAGGCGCTAACCCCTGATTCTTCTAGGTTTTGGGATCAATCCACTTGGGCGCCTGGGGGAGCACAACCCTCATTTGATAAGCAGTATTTACGTGACTATCTAGTAACTAGCGGATGGGATAAAAATAGCCCACCCCCTGAACTACCAGATGAAATCGTAGAAAAAACCGCACTTCGGTACGAAGAAGCTTTTTATCGTTTAACTGGTAGCAAGTTCTAATCAAGGGAGAATATGACAATGGCAAAAATCGTGGTTGATGTGATGTTGAAACCAGAGATTCTTGATCCTCAAGGCAATGCTGTTGCATCCGCATTACCTCGCCTCGGATTTACTTTTGCCCAATCAGTTCGTCAAGGAAAACGATTTGAAATTGAAATCGCCGGCGAACCAACCGCTACGCAGCTAGCAGAAGTTGAGAAAGCCGCTGAAGTTCTTCTTTCAAATCCAGTTATCGAAAACTTTGTTGTGAGAGTGGAAAAGTAATGCGCGTTGGAGTTATAACTTTTCCGGGAACTCTTGATGATCGTGACGCTGCCCGCGCAGTTGTTGCAGGCGGCGCCGAAGCGGTTTCCCTATGGCATGCCGACGCAGATCTAAAAAACGTTGATGCAGTCATTTTGCCAGGGGGCTTTTCATACGGAGACTACTTACGTTGTGGTGCGATTTCACGTTTTGCTCCAGTAATGAATTTAGTTATTGAAGCTGCAGGTAAAGGTATGCCGGTACTGGGGATTTGTAATGGCTTTCAAGTCCTATGTGAGTCGCACTTACTACCTGGCGCATTGACTCGTAACTCTGATCTTCATTTTTTGTGCAAAGACCAAGAGATTGAAATCGTCAATAACACGACTGCGTGGACATCTTCATATAAGTCCGGAGAAAAGATTGTTATTCCACTTAAAAATGGCGAAGGCTCATTTCAATGTGATGATGAAACGTTGGCAAAGCTTGAAGATCAGGGCCGTGTAATTGCGCGATATGTGGGCCAAAACCCTAACGGATCAAGGAATTTAATCGCAGGCATCACTAATGAGCGTGGCAACGTTGTTGGTCTCATGCCCCACCCAGAACATGCAATTGATGAACTAACTGGCCCAACAGCCCAAGGCCTAGGTTTCTTTACTTCAATTTTGAATGCGATGGTGAAGTAATGACTCTAGATACCGTTGCAGTTGCACAAACAACTCCCGATAACGCTCAGCCATTCGCCGAACTTGGTTTGAAGCCCGATGAATATGCACGCATCAAAGAGATTTTAGGCCGCCGCCCAACGTCTTCGGAGTTAGCCATGTATTCAGTAATGTGGTCCGAACACTGTTCTTACAAATCTTCAAAGGTTCATCTCAAGCAGTTTGGTGAAAAAGCACCGAAGTCAGATGCACTACTTGTCGGCATTGGTGAAAATGCTGGAGTTGTAGATGTTGGTCAGGGATATGCAGTAACTTTTAAAATTGAATCACACAACCACCCATCATTTGTTGAACCGTATCAAGGCGCAGCAACTGGAGTTGGTGGGATTGTGCGCGACATTTTAACTATGGGCGCACGTCCTATTGCAGTAATGGATCCACTTCGCTTTGGCCCAGCTGATGCGCCAGATACCAGGCGAGTCTTGCCTGGCATCGTTGCAGGTGTGGGTGGCTATGGAAACTGTTTAGGCCTTCCAAATATCGGTGGCGAAGTTACATTTGATGAGACGTACATAGGTAATCCATTAGTAAACGCACTGTGCGTAGGTGTGATGAAACATAGCGATATTAAATTGGCTAAAGCTGCAGGTGCCGGAAACTTAGTAGTTTTATATGGTGCTAAAACTGGTGGCGATGGAATCGGTGGCGTATCAGTATTGGCTTCTGAAACTTTTGGCGCTGGTGGCTCAACAAAACGTCCAAGCGTTCAAGTTGGCGACCCATTTGTTGAAAAGGTTTTAATCGAATGTTCCCTTGAAATTTTCGCCGAAGATCTCGTTGTAGGTATCCAAGACCTTGGCGGGGCAGGGTTATCGTGTGCAACAAGCGAACTAGCATCTGGTGGCAGTGGCGGTATGAAAGTAGCCCTAGATAAAGTCCCATTGCGCGATCCATCGCTATCACCTGAAGAGATTTTGATGTCAGAGTCTCAAGAGCGAATGTGCGCAATTGTTGAACCAAACAAGATTGAGCGCTTTTTAGAGATTTGCAAGAAGTGGGATGTAACCGTAACTGTAATTGGTGAAGTTACAGATGGAGATCGATTAGAAATTACTTGGAATGGTGAAGTAGTTGTTAACGTTCCGCCACGCACTGTGGCACATGAAGGTCCGGTCTATAACCGCCCGTTGGCTCAGCCTGCTTACATCGATCAAGTTAATTCTCAAAAGGTAGATGTTCCAATGCCAACAACGGCAGAAGAAATTAAAGCAGCAGTTTTGAAGTTAGCTGGGGCACCTAACTTGGCAGATAAATCCTGGGTGACTGCGCAATACGATAAATATGTTCAGGGAAATACGATTCAGGCCCAGCCTGATGATTCAGGAATGGTGCGCTTAGATGAGACAACTCATTTAGGTGTAGCAATTTCAACAGATGCAAACGCTAACTGGTCATATTTAAATCCTTATCAAGGCGCTAAGTTGGCATTAGCCGAAGCTGCGCGAAATATTGCAACTGCCGGAGCACGACCACTTGCGGTAACAAACTGCCTTAACTTTGGCTCTCCTGAAGATCCAGGTGTTATGTGGCAGTTTGCCGAATCTGTTCGTGGCCTGGCTGATGGGTGCCTTGAAATGGGACTACCTGTTACTGGAGGAAATGTTTCTTTCTACAACCAAACTGGCTCAGTAGCTATTTTGCCAACACCTGTTATTGGCGTGCTAGGTGTTATTCAAGATGTTCGTAAACGAACTCCAATGAGTTTTAAAGTGGCTGGTTTAGAACTGTTTTTACTTGGAGATACCGAAGAAGATCTAGCAGGAAGTGAGTGGGCTTTCTTGCATGGCGTTCGAGTTGGGCAGTCACCAGATGCTGATTTAGCCCGTGAAATGCGCCTCATTGAACTACTTCTTGAAGGCAACGCTTTTTTCGCTGCCGCACATGATTTAAGCCAGGGTGGACTATCGGCTGGATTAACTGAAATGGTATTGCGCCACAACATTGGTGCAACTGTTTCGCTTGCAAATCCAGCGATTGATTTATTGAGCGAAACCCCAGGACGTGTCATCGTTGCAATTGATGTATCAAAGATTTCGGCGTTAGAGGCGTTAGCAACCAAGTACAACATTGCTATCTCTAAATTAGGAACAACTGGTGGCGAATCTTTGACTATTAATGATTCGGTAATTCCGTTAATACAATTGCGTGAAACACATACTTCAACTTTCCCAAGGCTATTTGGGTAACAAGCAATGCGCGATCAATTGGTTTTAGAAGAAGTCAAAGGCACACTTGCGCTCTTGACCGCTAAAGCTCCCGGTCGCGCAATTGAGGTTCGGATTCCCCCTTATGCAGCAGTTCAATGTGGTGATGGGCCGACGCATACGCGTGGCACTCCGGCAAATGTGATTGAAATGAACGCGGCAACTTGGCTATCACTTGCTAACGGAGAAATTACTTGGGCCGATGCCATGAACAATGGCGACATCATTGCTTCAGGGGTACGTGCGGATTTAACTGAGTATTTACCGCTTAGGATGAAACCATGAGACGCCCCGATGGTTTACTTAATCACAACGTCTTAGGTGAAGACAAAGGCCCACAAGATGCATGCGGAGTCTTTGGAGTATGGGCACCAGGTGAAGAAGTTGCAAAGCTAACTTTTTATGGACTTTATGCATTACAACATCGCGGTACTGAATCTGCCGGAATTGCTACAAGTGATGGCAGCAGAATTCTTGTTTATAAAGATATGGGATTAGTTTCGCAAGTTTTCACCGAAAGCGATCTTGCAACGTTGCCTGGCAATTTAGCTATCGGACATTGTCGGTATAGCACTACGGGTTCAAGCACCTGGGTGAACGCTCAGCCAACCCTGCGCCCAACTAAGTACGGAACACTGGCTTTAGCCCATAATGGAAACCTAACTAACACTGGTGATTTAGCTGAATTAGTACAAAAACTTGAACCCGGTGCGGGCCGCGAACGTGGAGCAACAACTGATACCGAGATTATGACTGCGCTCATTTCGCTTCAAAACGAGAAAAATGTTGAAGCAAGTGCAATGTCGGTACTGCCACAACTCGAAGGTGCTTTCTCACTTGTCTTTATGGACGAAAACACTCTATATGCAGCACGTGATCGTCATGGAGTTCGCCCACTGGTTCTTGGAAAATTAGAAAATGGCTGGGTAGTTGCATCAGAATCTGCAGCTTTAGACATTGTTGGCGCAGCATTTGTTCGAGAAATTGAACCTGGAGAGTTTGTTGCAATTGATCTCAATGGTGTGCGCTCAGAACGATGGGCACCTGCGGAGCCAAAAGGTTGTCTTTTTGAATATGTTTATCTTGCCCGACCAGATACAACAATTGCCGGTCAGGGAATTCATGCAACGCGCGTACGTATAGGCGAACAGCTAGCTAAAGAATCACCGGTTGAAGCAGATTTGGTGATTCCAGTTCCTGAATCAGGAACTCCGGCGGCAATTGGATATGCCAAAGGTTCTGGTATTCCTTTTGGAATGGGTCTAGTTAAGAATTCATACGTTGGAAGAACTTTTATCCAGCCTTCACAAACTATTCGCCAACTTGGTATCCGTTTAAAACTTAATCCTCTGCGCGAAATCATCGAAGGCAAACGAATTATTGTTGTCGATGATTCAATCGTTCGTGGAAATACACAGCGTGCAATAGTTCGCATGTTGCGCGAGGCAGGTGCTCGAGAAATTCACGTCCGTATTTCATCCCCTCCAGTCAAGTGGCCATGTTTTTATGGAATTGATTTTGCGACTCGCGCTGAACTTGTGGCAAGCGGTCTTGAAATTGAAGAGATTCGTCGGTCTATCGGCGCTGATTCATTGGGCTATGTATCTCTTGAAGGCTTAATTAAATCCACCCAGGTTGATGAAAATAAGCTATGCGGGGCTTGCTTTACGGGTAAATATCCAATTCGCATTCCCGCAGATATGTCTGAAGGCAAAATGCGCCTTGAAATCACGGAAGTGCACGGTAACTAATGAGTACATATAAAGACGCTGGAGTAGATATAGATGCAGGCAATCGTGCAGTTGAATTAATGAAAGCTTCAATTGCAAAGGCAACTCGGCCTGAAGTTATGGGTGGAATCGGTGGTTTTGCTGGTCTATTTGATGCAAGCGCGTTAAAGAATATGAAAAAGCCTTTACTTGCAACGTCAACTGATGGCGTTGGAACGAAGACAGAGATTGCCCGAGCTTTAGGTAAATACGACACAATCGGTGAAGATCTAGTTGCCATGGTTGTCGATGATTTAGTTGTATGTGGTGCTGAACCACTTTTCATGACCGACTACATTGCAGTTGGAAAAGTTATCCCAGAACGCATCGCCGAAATTGTTGGCGGCATCGCAAGGGGTTGTGAAAAAGCTGGTACGGCGTTAATTGGTGGCGAAACTGCCGAACACCCTGGCCTACTTGCAGATGATGAGTTCGATGTTGCAGGTGCAGCAACCGGTGTTGTCGATGCAGATTTACAGTTAGGTGCACATCTTGTTCAAAATGGTGATGTGTTAATTGCGATGCCGGCAAGTGGTTTTCATGCAAATGGGTTTTCTCTAGTTCGCCATATTATTAAGACGGCTAAACTTTCACTCGAAGCTCATGTTAGTGAATATGGAAAAACCTCCGGCGAAGTTTTCTTAATTCCAACAGAAATCTACGCACTCGATTGTTTAGCTTTAATTAAATCGATGCAAGGAAAACTTCGTGGATTTTCACACATAACTGGTGGCGGAATCGCCGAAAATACTGCGCGCGTAATTCCTGATCACTTAACCGCAATTTATGATCGCTCAACCTGGTCGATTCCAGTTGAGATGGAGTTCTTATCTAAAATTGGCGGAGTTCCGCAGGCTGATATGGAGCGGACCTGGAACTGCGGAATTGGGATGACGGCAATAGTTTCGCCCGATTCTGCCGATTTAGCACTTCGATCCCTGGCTGCCCGGGGAATGAAAGCCTGGGTCGCCGGCGTTGTACAGGCTAGAGAGGCCTCCAATTCACGCTCAACTTTGGAAGGCACCTACAGAGCGCGATAACCTACGCCTCTGACGAACACGCAACAGTTAAGGAGCTCGCACTATGGGTCGCGGCCGAGCCAAAGCAAAACAGACCAAAGTTGCTCGTGATTTGAAATATAACTCACAAGATATGGATCTAGATCGTCTTGCCAAAGAACTTCACGGCGAAGTAGAACCTTCACGTAACAGGGATGACGATGATCCCTTTGCTGAAGGCAATTACATTCCACGTGCGTGAGACCTACACCGTACGTCGCTTCACTTCGTATCTACGAACCACTTTCTGCATTTGAACCTGCTGATCGTTTACGTTGGCAAACAATCGAAATCAATAATGAAAGTTACATTTACGAAGAAGAGTTTGCTCTTGCACGCACAATAGTTCCCGAGCCGCCAGCTGGTCGACCAGATGGTGTTCATATTATTGATGTTGATGGCCAAAGATATGTTGCACCTTGGTCAACTGCAACGCGTTGTTGGGCGGCGTTAGATAACTTTAAAGATTCATTACCAAGCACCGTTGTTCCATATTTTATTTCGCCGGCTATGGAAGAAGTAATTACTGCCGGAGTAGATTTACTAGAGGATAAAGTTCCACATATCCTTAATGAAACTTGGGTAATTCCACCTCGTTGGTTTTTATTGTTTCTTCCAGAAGAGCGCACTCGTGGTGAAAACAAGGATGGCTTATTCACAATGGCACGCACAACTGTTGCAAATGCAAAAGCCCGAGGGCAGGTCGCCCATGAAAGCGTAGTTAATGCTTTTGGTGAAGGTCCAGTCGAACAAGATCTTGCAAATCTTTTAGATTGGCTAGAAATGTTTCACCCAAAGTCCTATGTTGAACTCGACTACGGTGGACTTGCAATCTATTTAGATAAGGCACTTCGCGATAATGATGAAGATGGCTTACTTGCCGACACATCAATCGAAGATGTTTTGCAATCTTTGTCCGGACTTGCTGCCGCCGATGGTTTGATGGCCGGCCAGGGTTACGAGCGGCTAATGTCGCGTTGGCGCAGAGTTCAGGCCCTTGAATCAGCTAATTAATTCATTTAAACCGTATTGCTTCTAGCCAGTTAAATCGCAATACTTCACCACAATACGGAGCAATTCGGACACGGCGGCGGGAGAGGTTGATATGGCGCACTTACCTGATGCTGAAGTCCTACTCACCCCTAAAGAGGTTGCAGTGCGTTTTCACGTCAATCCAAAGACTGTCACTAGGTGGGCAAAGGCCGGCAAATTAACGGCCATTCGCACACTAGGTGGGCACCGTCGATATCGCGAATCAGAAGTTCTGGAACGTTTACGCGAATATAAGGAATCAAGCTCTTAATTTCTAAGTGCAGTAGGATTAATGCATGGCCGATAAGAATGATGACATGAAAGCAAGAATGCTTGCTGCCCTTGAAGCTAAGAAAAATAAGCCGGGAGCACCAGGAACACAAACACATTCTGAAAGTGGATCAAAGATTCGCGGCGGACAACGCAGCGGTGGAGCTCCACAGGTACAGCGCAAAGCCGGTCCATCAGGATCTGGTTCTGCTGGCTAAGTGTCAGAGCAGTTATTAATTGAAATTCGGGTTCGCCCAAATTCTTCACGAAATAAGGTTGGTGGTGTTGTTGGTGAACCGCCACGTTTAGTTGTAGCAGTTCAAGCACCTGCAGTTGATGGCAAAGCTAACGAAGCCGTGATTAAAGAACTCGCAAAAGCATTTGATTGTCGCGCTCGCGATTTCACCATTGTTTTTGGTGAATTAGGTCGAGATAAACGTTTACTGGTTAGCGGAGAAGTTGTTGAACTCGAAAAGAAATATCAAGAACTACAGCAAACCACGACGCTTCAACAACGGCTCGATCTTTGAATCGCGACCACGGAAGTTTCTAAACATCTGCATAGAATCAATTGACCCACCTCTACCAAGAAGTGTGTTCTTGAAATGCTCACCATTTTTGCGTTGCAATCCACCATTTTCTTTAAACCAATCGACGGTATCTGCATCTAAAACTTCTGACCAGATATAGCCGTAATACCCAGATGAGTAACCTCCGGCAAAGATATGGCTGAAATAAGTTGAGCGGTAACGGGTTGGGACGGGTGCAAACTCCAAGCCGTAACCCTCAATTGCTTGTGCTTCAAAAGCCTCAACATCAGTAACTTTGGCCGCTTCTTCACTTGTAAGCGAGTGCCAAGCTAAATCTAAGATTGCCGCAGCCAAGTAACTTGTTGTTGCATGGCCTTCATTAAAAGTAGATGCAGCTTTTAAGTTATCAATCCACTCTTGTGGAAGTTTTTCACCAGTTTCGTGATGACGTGCGTAGTTTTCGACAACTTCTGGCCACAAGATCCACATCTCATTTACTTGTGATGGGAATTCGACAAAGTCACGCTGAACGCTTGTGCCAGAAACCCGTGGGTATTTAACTTGTGAAAGCAGTCCGTGCAACGCATGTCCGAACTCGTGGAACAAAGTTGTCGTTTCATCAAAAGTTAATAGCGTGGGCTTGCCTGCAGGAGGCTTTGGAATATTTAAATTATTTACAACGACTGGAAGTTGGTCAAACAAGAAGTTCTGATCAACCAAGTTATTCATCCAAGCACCACCACGCTTTGAATCACGGGTATAAAAATCACCGATAAAGAGGCCAACCTTCGAGCCATCTTCATTATTTACTTCAAAGGCTCGTGCTTCAGGATGGTAGGTAGTTAGATCCGGGCGCTCTTTGAAAGTGACTCCGAAGAGTTTATTTGCAGCAAAGAAAACTCCGTTCTTTAGAACAGATTCAAGTTCAAAGTAAGGGCGCATCTTGCTGGTATCAATGTTGTATTTTTCTAGACGAACTTGCTCGGTATAAAAACCCCAGTCCCAACTTTCAATTTCATGGCCCGCTGATTTCTTCAGGTCTTCGGCTTCGGCTTTTGCATTACGAACTGCAGCTGGTGCGATCTTGCGAAGCATTGCATGCACGTTATCTGGGTGTTCGGCAGTTTGTACGGCAATTACATGTTCGGCATGAGTGTTCTTGCCAAATAGTTTAGCCCGCTCTGCACGCAAATTAACCATCTGTAAAAGCACTGGTTTATTGTCATTTTCGTTAGTTCGGTTAGCTTTGACTAAAGATTCCTGCATGATTTTCTTGCGCAGTTCGCGATTAGTAAGTGAATCCAGTACCGGATTTCCTGAAAAATTGACCATCCCAATAAGCCATTTACCTTCATGGCCACGATCTTTTGCCGCAGCCGCAGCTGATGCAATTTCATTTTCACTTAACCCATCGAGCTCTTCTAGAGTTTGAACTAGAACCGCTAAGTCATTTGTGTCAGCAAGAACATTTTTTGAAAACTGTGTTTCTAACTTTGAAAGTTGTTCATTGAGTTGCTTGAGACGATCGCGTTCGGCCTGCGTTAAATGAGCTCCTGCTTGGATGAGATCTTTGTAATATCGCTCAAGTAACCATGCATCTTCAGTATTTAGCCCAATTGATTCGCGGTTGTCATACAGTGATTTGATTCGATCAAATAACTTAGGGTTTAAATTTATTGCATCCTGATGCGCAGCAAGCTTCGGAGCCATTTCTTCCTCAATGGCATCTAAAGCATCACTTGTATCACTTGATGATTTATTAAAAAACACCAAAAGCGTGCGCATCAACATCTGCCCGCTTTTTTCCAAGGCAACGATTGTATTTTCAAAAGTTGCAGCCCCAGGAGAATTTAGAATCGCATCAACTTCTGCCAACTGTTCTTTACAGCCCTCATAAAAAGCGGGCAGATAGTGTTCGAGCTTAATTTCGGCAAAAGGAGGCAGCTCGAACTCAAGTGAGCTGCGCTGGGCAAATGGATTCGCATTAGTCATAATGCAAATCTTATCTAAGTAGAACTAGTTAGCGAGGACGACGGCGACGCTGACTTGAGTTAGGACGAGGACGCTTATTTCCGCCACTTCGAACTGACTTTTCAACGATTGGCACGATGTAAGGAATTCCTGATGGCTCCTGTGCGCCAGTAATCTTCATTAGTTCGGTACTAAGTGGAGTAACGCCTACAAATTTTGGGGTAACTCCTGCGCGAGAAGTAAGGCCACCAATTGATTTTTGCTGCTTAGTTGTAGCAAGAGTTACAACAGTTCCAGCCTCACCAGCGCGGGCAGTACGTCCTGCACGGTGCAGGTAATCCTTGTGATCTGTTGGAGCATCAACGTGAACAACTAGTGAGATTCCATCAACGTGGATTCCACGAGCTGCAACGTCAGTTGCAACTAGGGCAGCATTCGCTGAGTCCTTAAAGAGTGCAAGAGTGCGAGTACGAACCGCTTGTGACTTTCCACCGTGCAATGCGCCAACTGCAACACCTGCATGAGCAAGTTTGTCAGCTAGACGATCTGCGCCGCGTTGAGTCTTAACGAACAAGATAGTTTTTCCATTACGTGCAGCAACTTGATTTGTGATGTCATCTTTATCGCCTGGGTTCATAACAAGTACGTAGTGCTCCATAGTTGAAACCGAAGCACGGTCGTTTTGTAGTGAGTGCGTCTTTGGATTCTTTAGATATTGGCGAACTAATGAATCAACACCGCGGTCAAGAGTTGCTGAGAACAAAAGACGTTGTCCGTCCAACTTTGCTTGATCCAAGATTTCTTTAACAACTGGCAAGAAGCCCATATCAGCCATTTGATCGGCCTCATCAAGAACAGTAATTTGAAGTTGGTCTAACTGAACTTCGCCCTTGTTAAGTAAGTCAATTAGTCGTCCTGGTGTTGCAACCAAGATGGCAGTTCCACGACGCATCGCAGTGATTTGCTTCGCGTACGACATTCCACCCGCGACAACAACTGATTCGTGGCCAATTGAACGGGCAAGTGGCATCAAAACTTCGTCGATTTGCTGTGCAAGTTCACGTGTTGGCGTTAATACAAGTGCTAATGGCTTATGAGGTTTTGCAACCTTGCCATTGAGGTTATTAAGTAGCGCTAAACCAAATGCAAGTGTCTTACCTGAGCCAGTTTGCCCACGACCCAAAATATCGTGGCCCGCTAGCGCATCAGGAAGTGTTGCAATTTGAATTGGGAATGGATGCATGATTCCTTGCTTAGCTAGTGCGTTAACTAGCGGAGCTGCAATTCCTAAATCACCAAAAGTTGTAGTGATTTCGGTAAGCGGAGTTGCATCAACCAAATTGGCATCAGCTAAATTTGTTGAGATGTAATTATCATCTGCACCAAAATCGACTGCAGCATTTGTGTGAGTCTTTGCAGAGCGATTGAAATCATCACGGGCATATGCGGGTGAATCATTGCGGCGATCACGAACTGGGCGTCCTGCACGGAAATTAGCTGCACGAGTATCAGGTGCTTCGCTGCGCTTCTTCGGACGAGTTGGATCAAATTTTTCTACCTTGCGTGGAACAAAGTTTGGACGTCCATCATCTGTGCGTGAGACCTTTGCTTTTGCTGCATCACGGCGTGTAGTTGGACGGGTATCTGAAGTTCTGTATTCCGCCTTGTTAAATTCATTTTTCTTGTACTCAGGCTTTTTATTTTCAGGCTTAACAAAATCTTTTTTCTTATCAAAATCACGCTTCGTGCGATCATCACGTTGTGCAACAAACTTCTTTGCACGACTTTCTGGGCGCTGAGACTGTTCGATTCGGGCCTTGCGCTCTTCAGGTGCTTCAACTGGACGTGGCTTTGAGGCAGTTTTTTCTTGGAATCGCTTTGCGCGAAGCTTTGAACGATCAGTCAGGCGTGCATCCTTCTTTGAAAGCGTTGACGTATCAACGTCGCTATAGCGACGAGTAGATGCTGGTTTAGCAGATTTAGAAACAGCAGCAGCGCCTTTGCGTGCATTCTTTTCTGCAGTTGTATGGCGGGCTTTTGGATCAGCGGCTTTAAAGGCAGCTTTCTTCGCGCGCTTAGGTTTTCCAACTGAGGCAGCACGACGTGCTTTTCCGGGCGCGCTAGTACGTGGTTGTAGAGACATAGAAAATTCATACCAATCGAGACGACAAGCGCGTCTCGGGTATAGCGCGCACTTTTGGCGGCTAGGGCGAAAATAAGACTCGCATGTAGTGCTGCATAGTGCAGCACTTGGGGGAAGTGCATTGATGCGGTCGCACCAACCCGCCAATTCTACCGTGGATTATTGACCATCTTTACCATCAAGATCACGCAGATTTGGTCGCGGGATACGGGGAATTTCACCCTTAGAAATCCTGCGCCACATGTAAAACGAAATTGCTGCGAAAAATGGCCATTCAAATGTGTAAACCCATGCACGCCAATTTCCGCTTTGCGCACGGCCAAATTCAAACCATCCTGCCCATAAACAAAAAGGGACAAAGATAAAAAGTGAAATTTTTAGAAATCTTTTTTGCTTTTCAGTAATTGGAGGTGTTTCTGAATCGTCATGAACCCAGTCCGGAGCTTCAAACTCCTTATCGCTAGCCATTTTCTGCGGCGATTTCTGCATCGATATCCTGGGATTTCTTTTCTTCAGATTTTATCCAGTGATAGACCGCAATCGACATCCAAATTGCATCGATAATCATTGAGCCCGCCCACATAAATGATCCACCTTGGCG
>Ga0114966_10001229_pt1 | contig 23877 bp, 13 predicted proteins | sample M_130207_XF_Meta_FD_87029 | JGI IMG/M metagenome (GOLD analysis project Ga0114966, IMG submission 87029) | Freshwater microbial communities from Lake Montjoie, Canada to study carbon cycling - M_130207_XF_MetaG | ecosystem: Environmental > Aquatic > Freshwater > Lake | place: Lake Montjoie... | reverse complement strand
GGCGACGCGTGCCTCGTACTGCTCGGAGACGTTGCGGACGAACTTCGGCCAGTGGGCGGCGCCCGGGATGTTCTCGCGCAGGTTCGCCACCATCTGGCAGCCGTTGCAGCTGCCGAACGTGAAGGTGTCGGGCCGTGCGAAGAAGGCCTCGAACTGATCGCGGGCCCTGGCGTTGAACAGGATGGTCTTGGCCCACCCCTCGCCGGCCCCGAGCACGTCGCCATAGGAGAAGCCGCCGCAGGCCGCCAGCCCCTTGAAGGTGGAGAGGTCGATGCGTCCGCTGAGGATGTCGCTCATGTGGACGTCGAACGTGTCGAACCCGGCGCGGTCGAACCCAGCTGCCATCTCGTACTGGCTGTTCACGCCCTGCTCGCGCAGGATGGCGAGCCGCGGCCGCGCACCAGTGTGGATGAACGGTGCCGCCACATCCGCTGCGGGGTCGTAGGTGAGCGAGGCCGACAGGCCCGGGTCGCCATCGTCGAGCAGCGTGTCGTATTCCTCGCGCGCGCAGGCCGGGTTGTCGCGCAGGCTCTGCATCGTCTGGCTGAGTTCCGCCCAAGTGCGGTGCAGGTCGACGCGTGACGCGTGGTAGCACTCCGTGTCGCCATGGACGATGCGCACGGTTGCGCCCTCGACGGCGCGGCCGATGCGGTGCGTCATCGCGCCGAGGCCTGCCCGCTCGAAGCGTGCGAGCACCGCGGCAGCGTCGGCGCTGCGCACCTGGAGCACCGCGCCGAGTTCCTCGCAGAACAGCGCCGGCACCGGTTGCGTGCCGAGCACCGTGATGTCGACGTCGAGTCCGCAGTGGCCCGCGAACGCCATCTCGGCCAGCGTCGTGAACAGGCCGCCGTCCGAGCGGTCGTGATAGGCGACGAGTAGTCCGTCCTGCAGGCAAGCCTGAACCGCCTCGAAGAACGCGGCGAGCAACCGCGGCGCGTCGAGGTCGGGGACGCAGTCGCCGATCTGTCCCCACGCCTGCGCGAGGACCGAGCCGCCGAGTCGATGCTGGCTGCCGCCGAGATCGACCAGCAGCAGTTCGTTGTCCAGGTCGGCGCGCAGTTGCGGCGTCACCGACTGCCGCACGTCCGGCACCGGCGCGAACGCCGACACCACAAGCGACAGGGGAGCGGTGACCGCCTTCGTCTGGCCGTCGGCCGTCCAGCGCGTGTACATGGACATCGAGTCCTTGCCGACCGGAATGACAATGCCGAGGGCGGGGCAGAGTTCCATGCCGACTGCGCGGACGGTGTCGAAGAGCGCCTGATCCTGGCCGGGCTGTCCGGCCGCGGCCATCCAGTTGGCGGAAAGCTTGATGTCGCGCAGGGCGCCGATGCGGGCGCTGGCGATGTTGGTGATGGCCTCGGCCACCGCCATGCGGCCCGACGCCGGCGCGTCGACGAGCGCCAGCGGTGTACGTTCACCCATCGCCATTGCCTCGCCCGTGTAGGCGGTGTAGCTGGTCAGGGTGATGCCGGCGTCGGCCACGGGCACCTGCCACGGCCCGACCATCTGGTCGCGATGAATGAGCCCGGTGACGCTGCGGTCGCCGATGGTGACCAGGAAGCCCTTGCCGGCCACCGCCGGCATGCGCAGAACCCGCTCGACCGCGTCGGCGATCGTGACGCTGGCCAGCGCGAGCGGCGCACGCACGGGCGCCTGCCGCTCGAACGACCGCTGCATGCGCGGTGTCTTGCCGAAGAGCAGGGACAGTGAGAGGTCGACCGGCGTGTCGCCGAGTTGCGGGTCGTCGACATGCAGCTCGGCGTCTTCGAGCGCCTCACCAACCACCGCAAACGGGCAGCGTTCGCGGGCGCAGATCGCCTCGAACGCCGAGAGGTTGGCCGGGTCGATGGCGAGGACGTAGCGTTCCTGGGCTTCGTTGCACCAGATCTCGAGCGGCGAGAGCGCGGCGTCGGCACTGGGAATGCGCCGCAGGTCGATGCGGGCGCCGCGTCCGCCGTCCTTCACCAGTTCGGGCAGGGCATTCGAGAGTCCGCCGGCACCGACGTCGTGAATGAAGCGGATCGGGTTGCGGTCGCCGAGCTGCCAGCAGCGGTCGATCACCTCCTGGCAGCGGTGTTCCATCTCGGCGTTGTCGCGCTGCACCGAGGCGAAATCGAGGTCGGCATCGCTCGCGCCAGACGTCATCGACGACGCGGCGCCGCCGCCGAGCCCGATCAGCATCGCCGGTCCGCCGAGCACCACCAGCAGCGAGCCCGCCGGCATGTCGCGCTTCAGGACGTGCGCCTCGCGGATGTTGCCGAGGCCGCCGGCGACCATGATTGGCTTGTGGTAGCCCCACATTCGCTCGCCATCGGGCTGTTCCAGCGTGCGGAAGTAGCCGCAGATGGCCGGGCGGCCGAACTCGTTGTTGAAGGCGGCCGCGCCGATCGGACCGTCGAGCATGATCTGCAGCGCCGAGACGATCCGTTCGGGCTTGCCGTCGCTGTGCTCCCACGGCTGCTCGAGCCCGGGCACACGCAGGTTCGAGACGCTGAAGCCGACGAGGCCGGCCTTGGGGCGCGCGCCGCAGCCAACCGCACCTTCGTCGCGAATCTCGCCGCCCGAGCCAGTGGCCGCGCCTGGGTACGGTGCGATCGCCGTCGGGTGGTTGTGCGTCTCGACCTTCATGATGATGTGAACGGGCTCATCGTGGAAGGCGAAGCGGCCGGTGGCCGGGTCGGGGAAGAAGCGCTCGGCCTGCGGGCCGCGAATGACGGCCGCATTGTCCGAGTAGGCACTGAGGACGTCGGGGTCGGCGGCCTGCTCGTGCGTGTTGCGGATCATGCCGAAGAGGCTCTTCGGCTGCTCGGCGCCATCGGTCGTCCAGGTGGCGTTGAAGATCTTGTGGCGGCAGTGCTCGCTGTTCGCCTGCGCGAACATCATCAGCTCGACGTCGGTCGGGTTGCGGCCGAGGCCGGTGAAGGCGGCGCAGAGGTAGTCGATCTCGTCCGGCGCGAGGGCGAATCCGCGCGCGCGGTTGGCCTGCTCGAGCGCTGCGCGCCCGCCGCCGAGGATGTCCACGGTGACCAGCGGCCGCGCCGCACCCTGCTCGAACAATCGCGCCGCATCGTCGAGCCGGCCGAGCACGCTCTCCACCATGCGGTCGTGCAGTTCGGCGGCCATTGCGGAGCGCTGACCCGGCGTGATGCCGGTCGGCACGTCGATGTAATACGCGATGCCGCGCTCGACCCGCCGCACAGCGGTGAGTCCGGCGTTGCGGACGATATCGGTGGCCTTGCTGGACCAGGGGGAGAGGGTGCCTGGGCGTGGCACGACCAGGAACAGTTCGCCGTGTTCGTCGGCTGCCGCGCGCCTGGGTCCGTACTCGAGCAGCCGTTCGAGAACGGCCAACGCCTGGGCATCGAGTGGTGCCTCGACGTCGACGAAGTGCACGAACCTGGCCCCGAGGCCGCGAATGCCGGCGGTTTCGCCGCCGAGGCGAGCGAGCAGACGGTGAAGACGGAAAGGCGAAAGGGCCGAAGCTCCGGGCAGTGTCAGCATGCAGGTGTGAGTCAGCAGGGCCCGGCGTGAACGGGCGTCACCCATACGATATCCCATGCCCCGGCAAACGTTGCCTTCGTGCTCTTCGTGCCTTCGTGAAGCGGATCGGACTAGTGTCGTGTTGGGGTTGGCGGCCGAGTCCGGCACCAGTCGCCGTCGTTCGGCCAGTGCTCATCGCAGTGCCGCCCCCAAGGGAGCCTTCGGCAATCACCCGGCGGAATTCGACAGGCTTGCCCGAATACTCCCGCGCCATGCGCTCGAAGTCGGCGATGAACGCGTCCTTACCGTCCGCGACGGCCGGGTTGTGCTGGATGTAGGTGTCGCCGGTGTAGCGCTCGATGGCGCTGGCTGTGTTCGTCTCGAGGGTCTTGTGTCTACCCCAGGTCGTCGAGTGGCACCTCGTCGGTCCACACGGTGAAACCGGCGGTCGTGTTCGAAGCACACGCATTGCTGATCGCCATGTCGGTGGCATCGCGGCGGCGGGCCGGAGTCGCCGAGGTCGCCCGTGCAGTAGCGGGCTCCTGGCGCAGGGCCGCGGTCAGGGGCGGACGACGGCGGGGGAGCTGGCGGCGCGGATAAAACGGACCGGCGGCTGGGACACGCCCTGCGCGACCGGGCTCTTCCAGACGTTCAGCGCATCCTCCGGCAGGCCGCGTTCCTCGAGCACCTGGTAGAGCACCTGCCCGGCGTCGAGCCATTCCACCTGGTCGTCGATATTGCGGGTCTCACCGGCCACGGCCCACTCGGCGCCACCTTCCGGTTCGAGCACGTGCAGGCGCCACTCGCGCGAGTCGGGCACGCGGCTCTTGAAGACGATGAGGCGTTCATCGGGGGAGAGCGATGGACACTCGACGTTGTCGCGGATGACGCGCAGCGCGCGCGCCTCGGCACTGCCTTCCACGAGAAGGCGTGTACCCGTGTAGCCGAGCGTGGCGAAGAACCGCTGGCTGTTCGACCGGAAGGTCACGCCCCAGTAGTTGAAGTCGATCCGGCTGAAGGGACGGCCGTCGCGCTCGGCCGTGAACTGTTCGAGGTCGGCGACCGACGTCAGCGTCCGCAGGTCGATAAGCGTCGTGCGGGTCGTGAAGTCGGCATCATAGTGTTCGCCGGTGACAAAGACCGTTGCGGCCGCAACCTGTTCGTCTGGCGAGAGCCGCGTCCTGATCGGCGTGCCGGCGAGTGGAAGCGCGGCGAGGACGTTGAACTCGAGATCGACGATCATCGCCCGTGCGGCAGGTCCGGCGACGCCGTCATTCGCGACCAGGCAAATGCCACGCTGCCGGCCGAAGTCGAGCCGATCGCACACCAGGTTGCTGACGACGCGCCGGTCGTCGGGGGCATCGAGCGCGGCCACCACGACGTGGCCGAACTCACCAGGCCGCACACTGCGGTAGTAGACATGCGGCTGCGCGCGGATGGCGGCCAGCAGGCGGTGTCCGTCAACCGAATCGACGCGGGGCGACGGCGACGCCGTGCTGGTACTCGTGGCGGGCGTCGCGCGTGCGACGGCCTGCTGCCGGCGCGACACGAGAAACGCGACGCTGCCGGCAACGCAGACGACCGTGACCAGGACAAAGGCGACGAGTGCCGGGCGTGGTGAACGACGAGGTGGCATGAGCGTGCTACTCCGTGTGAAAACCGAGGCGCCGCAACGTCGGCAGGAGCAGCAGCACCGCCACGAGCAGCGCCGCCAGGTATGCGGCGACGGCGCCGTCGACCGACCCGCGCGACCACAGCCATCCGAAGCCGAGGCTGGCCAGTAATCGTCCCATGTCCTGCGCCGTGCCGAGCACCGAGAGTCCGGTGGCGCGTGATGCCACCGGGAGCGTGACGCTGCCGAGTGCGGGCAGCACGCCGTCGGTCGCGGCGTAGTAGACCCCCAACAGCGCGATGACCCCGGCGCCGGTGAGCCATGCGCCCGAAGGCAGCAACAACAGCGCGTAGAGCAGCGCCAGCGCCATGTGGCCGCCTGCGAGCACCCACTGTCGGCCGATGCGGTCGGCGAGGAGCCCCACCGGCCCGGCGGCGATCGCGTAGACCGCCGGCGTAGCGACGTAGAGCAGCGGGAAGTACACCGGTTGCAGTCCGGTCTGCCGCTGCAGGGCAAGGTAGATGAGGCTGTCGCTGACGGTGACGGCGCCGAGCACGCACGCGCACGCCGCGAGCGCGCGAAATGGCCGGTTCTCGAGCAGCCTCATTTGGGCTGCGGTGTCGGAGGGCGGCGGCGCGGCCGTCGATGGACGCGCCGGGTTCGTCACGAACGTGAGGAGGATGGCCAGGCCGAAAAGGGCGACGACGACGCTGACCACGAGCACCGACTCGTAGTCGCGCTGCGTAAACCAGAGGATGCCGAAGGCGGCCAGCGGCCCGAGCGTCGCGCCGATCGTGTCGAGCGTGCGGTGCACGCCGAAGGCGGTGCCGAGTCCGCCGCGCGGGGCACTGAGCGAGATCAGCGCGTCTCGCGGTGCCGTTCGGACGCCCTTGCCGACGCGGTCGAGCAGGACGGCCGCCGCCAACCACGCCGGAGCCGCACCGGCCAGCAGCAGGCCCACTCGGCTGAGCGCCGACGCGAAGTAGCCAACGGCTGCCACTTCCTTGTATCGGCGCAGGCGGTCGGTCACCAGTCCGCTCAGGAGTCGCGCGACGGAGGCCCCGCCCTGATAGAGGCCGTCGACGACCCCGAACGTGGACGGCGAGATGCCGCGGGCGAAGATCAGATAGGCCGGCAGGATGCTGGTGACCATCTCCGACGAGATGTCGGTCACGAGGCTGGTCAGCCCCAGCATCCACACGTTCATCCCGACGGCTCGCCACGGTGGGCGGCCGACGAGCGGTGCGGCGGTATCAGTGAGTCCGTCGGGGGAAGGTGAACGGTACAGGCCCCCATTCTGCCATGCCGCTCGGATGCGTCGGCACGCGGAGTACCGCGCGGAGTGGTGCTACGAGTGGCAGGGGCGGTCGGGCGCGCTGGCGACCGACGCAGAGCGGGGTGCGCTGTCTGCGGAGCGCACGAGCGTGAGCGGAAAGACGGTCGTGCTCGTGCCGCCGCCCTGAGCCGCAGTGGACGGTTTTACGGGCGCCGACGAGCAGTGCGCACACGCGGAGTCCGACGTCGACTTCGCGAAGCCGAGCACGCGGCGCAGCAGGATGGCGCCGGCGCCAAGCGCGATGAGTGTCACGAGGCCATCCTGCATCGATAACAGCGTCATCATCACAGCCTCAGGAGAGTCCGGCTCCCCGCATGCCGGCGTGGACAAGGAAGGCCGCTGCGTAGGCGAGGCCCGACATGTAGAACAGCTGCAGCACAGCGTACTTCACGCTGCCGGTTTCCTTGCGCGTGACGGTCAGCGTCGGCAGGCACTGCATCGCCAGGACGAAGAAGACCAACGCCGAGGCAGCGGTCGACGGCGTGAACACCAGCGACCCATCGTCACGTTGCATCGACCCGATGCGCGCGATCACCCCGACGTCGACGTCGCCGCTCTCGCCTGCCCCGGCCAGGACGGTCATCGTCGAGACGAAGACTTCGCGTGCCAGGAAACTCGTGAGCACGCCGACGGTGAGCTGCCAGTCGAATCCGAGCGGCCGGAACGCCGGTGCCAGCCCGCGACCGATGCGGCCGGCGAAGCTGTTCGACTGCCTCGTGCGGGCCTCGAGCGTGTCGGCTTCCTGTAGCAGCGCGGTGCGGCCCGCGTCGCTCGATGACACGGCTGCGGACGCGCGCAGGTCGTGCACCCGGGCAGGCGGCGCGCTCTTCGGGTAGGCACTGAGCCACCACATGACGATGCAGATGGTGATGATGGCGGTGCCCGCAGTGGTGAGGAACGAGAGCCCCTGGTCCTTGGCCGACAACAGCGCGTTCATCAGCGATGGCCGCTTGTAGCTGGGCAGTTCGAGAATCATCGGGCGCGGACGTCCGCGCAGGATGGTGCTGCTGAAGAGCCGCGCCGTGAGCAGGGCCGCCGCCGCGCCGAGTGCGTAACAGCCTGCGAATGTCGCCGCTGCCGCGGCTGGACGGCCGGCGAACAGCAGGCTTGTCAGCAGGACGTAGACCGGAAGCCGCGCCGAGCAGCTCATGAACGGCGCGATGAGGATGGTGGCGAGCCGGTCGCGACGATTCGGGATGAGTCGCGTGCTCATGATGCCCGGCAGCGCACACGCGTGCGAGGTGAGCAGCGGCACGAAGGCGTGGCCAGGCAATCCGAACGGCGCCAGCAGGCGGTCCATCACGAACGCGGCCCGAGCGAGATAGCCGGTGTCTTCGAGGAGCGAGATCAGGAAGAAGAGCAGGCAGATCTGCGGCAGGAAAACGACCGTGCCTGCGAGTCCGCCGACGATGCCGTTGATCAGCAGATCCCTCAGGGCGCCGTCGGGCAGCGTGCGTTCGATGAGCCCGCCCAGCGAGGCAAAGACCGTCTCGATCAGATCCATCGGCACGGTGGCCATCGAGAAGAGCAGGTAGAACAGGCCAGCCATCAGCGCGAGGAAGATGCCCACGCCGGCGACGGGATGGGTGAGCCAGTAGTCGACACGGTCGGCCAGTTGATCCGGCTCATTGCCGGTCCGTCCCGACTGCACCTTCGCGGTCGTCACATCGGCCCACCGCGCCAGCGCTTCGTGGTCCGCCGTGTCCGGCGCCGCGTGTGTGCGCCCTGCCGGGGCGTTCACGATGGCGCGCTGCAACTGCTCGAACCCCTGCTGCGTGCGCGCGACGATCGGGACGACCGGCACACCGAGCAGTGCCGAGAGGGCCGGTGCATCGATCGTCAGGCCATTGCGCTCGGCAAGGTCGACCATGTTCAGCGCCACGACCAGCCGGCACCCGAGGGCGATGGTCTGTCCGACGAGGGTGAGATTGCGAGCCAGATGGTTGGCGTCGATGATGGCCACGACCACCTGCGCCTCCGCGCCCGTCGACGTCGACGAGAGCACGCCGGTGGCGATGCGCGCTTCCGGGCTGTCTTCGGACAGGTCGTAGACGCCGGGGAGGTCGAGCACCTCGATGCCGGAGGCAAGCGCGCCGCCGCGCAGCGGGCCGCGACGAATGGAGGTGGTGGTGCCGGGGAAGTTCGAGGTCTTCGCTCGTGCGCCGCAGAAGGCGTTGAAGAGCGTGGTCTTGCCCGTGTTGGGATTGCCGATCAGAACCAGCGTGCGGACTTCGGCCGCGGTCGAGGCGACCCCGGCAACAGCGCTCGCCATCTAGGGCCGCAGTGTGGCGGCTGTTGGGCTCTGCGACTCGGGCACGACACAGACCGATTCGGCCGTGCGCAGCGAGATACCGATGCGGGTGCTACGCACCTGAATGACGCAGGGGTTTCCGGCCTGGCAGACACGCAGCCGGCATGTGCCCATGACGCCGAGCGACCGCAGGAGGCCGCGCGCCTGGTCGTCATCGATGCTGTGCAACGTGGCTTCGGTACCCGCTGGCAGGAGGCACAGGCGAACCGGAGAAGCCTGGCACTGCTCGGGCGCCTGACATCCTTCGGGCGTTGGCTCGGATGCAGAGGCCGAGACGGGCGGCAGTTCGACGGCGGTAGAGGAGTGCATCAGCAAAGCCCGCGTATACAAAAGGGTTACCGAGTCTCTGGAGCGCTGAGCCGCAACCGCGGAACACGCTCGGCTTGCTGTCTCATGATTATGAGACTCGGTCTCACTATGGTTCATCGTAGAGGGGGACTCGGCGGTTGTCAAGGAATCGGTGAGGGGGAATTGGGGAGGAGATGGGGGGGCCTGACCTGGAGGCGCCATGTCGGAGAGGATCGTTTTTGGCGTCTTATCTTTGCGGGCGCGCGCAGAGGCCGGGTCGTCATCGTCAGGGTCGCTGTCCGGCTCGGAATCAGGCGTGCCTGGGCATCGTCCGAGGGTGTGGCCGCCGTGCTCGTCAATGGTCGGCTGACGCTGAGCGACGGTGCGATGACCGGAGAGCGTGCGGGCCGGGCGTTGAAGCGGCAGTAACGCGACAACGGGCGACCTCGTCGTGGCCGCCCGCCGGCGTTGCGTGGCGCGAGAGGACAGCGCTAGCGCTGCTGCATCCCGTCCTTCGAGAACCCGAACGGCACGACCATGTCTGGCCGGACGGGGCCCGATGCCGTCTTGGCGGTCATCACCACAGGCGACCCCTTGGTGTACTCGAACAGAGCGCAGCCGTAGAAGCGGGCGTCATGCACGGCCTGGGTCATCGCCCCGGTCACGACCAGAAGCTCGCCCAGCCGTTCCGTGCTGGCGCCGTTGGGCGACACCGCCGCCCACTGCTGCACCTCGGCCGCCTTGCCCGACCGGCTCTTCACCTTGAACCAGCAACTGTCCTCGGCCTTCGCCGCGACCGCCGGATCGAGCGGTTGCATCGAGACGTCGGCCGACGTCGGCGATTTGTCCGTCGGCGACGCGAACACGGACGCCACCACCAGCGCGACCGCACCCAGCCCGACCACCACCGCTGTTTGTCTCGTCATCGATGGCCTCCTTTGCTGACAGTCCCAGACTGCCACACTGGCCTGTAAGCCAAAGTCGAGCCAAGTCGACGCCGTAGCCCGCTATCATGGGACAGACCGCTGGTCGCGCCGCATGACGACGCGTGACGGACTGGCTAACCGTACTAGGAGAGATATGAAGACCCTGTTCAACATCGCGGCGCTGCTGCTGACCGCCTCCACCGTCCATGCGCAGGTGAACGCCGGCACGCTGAAGCCGGAAGCGGAGCTGCCGTTCACGCTGACGCAGGTGGCGACCTTCGACCGCCCGTGGCGCGTGGCGTTCCTGCCAGACGCCCGCATGCTCGTCACCGAGAAGCCCGGGGCGGTGTGGCTCGTCACGCCGCAAGGCCAGAAAACGCCGGTGGCCAACGTCCCGGCGGTCCTGTTCCAGGGCCAGGGCGGCCTGCTCGGCGTCTTCGTGTCGCCGCGCCACGCCACCGACCGGAACGTCTATCTGACCTACTCGGAGCCTGGCGATGTCGCGAACACGAGCGGGCTGGCCCTCGCGCGCGCGAAGCTGACGATCGGGCAGGGCACCGCGAGCCTCGATAACCTCGAGGTGCTGTGGCGTCAGATGCCGAAAGGGAAGGGCGGCCAGTTCGGTGCGCAGATCGCCTTCTCACCTGACGGCCAGTACCTGTTCCTCACCGTCGGCGACCGCCAGCGCATGACGCCGGCGCAGGATCCCGATCAAGCGCTCGGCAAGATCCTGCGGCTGACGCTCGACGGCAAGCCGGCCGCCGGTAACCCGATGGCCGGGAAGACGGGCGCCGCGAGCGTGCCGCTGATCGATCCGCCGTTCGATACCGAGCGAGCGAAGAGCGCGCCGGTGGTCAGTACCTACACGTTCCCCAGTGCGAACCTTGCCCTGGCGGAAACGTGGAGCACCGGGCATCGGACGCCCTATGGTCTGGCCTTCGCACCCGATGGCCGGCTGTGGGAACTGGAGCATGGCCCGCGCGGCGGCGACGAGCTCAACCTGATCGAGCCTGGCAAGAACTACGGCTGGCCCCTGACGTCATACGCGACCAACTACAACGGTGTGCCGATCCCGAGTCCCGATACGCGCGCTGATCTCGCGAAGCCGCTCATCTACTGGACGCCGGTCATTGCGCCGGGCAACCTGACCTTCTACAAAGGGGTGATGTTCCCGCAGTGGCAGGGGTCGGCCCTGATCAGTGGCATCGCGACCTCGTCGCTCAGCCGCGTCACGTTCGACGGCAAGGGCGGCGCAACGCCGGCCGAGCGCTGGAACGTCGGCAAGCGCCTGCGCGATGTGGAAGTGGCGGCCGACGGCGCGCTGTGGCTGCTCGAAGACTCGCCGACCGGCGGGCTCTATCGCGTCACCGCGAAGTAACCGTCCGGCACGCGGCGTACCTCTTCAACGGGGTGCGCCGCGTGTGCATCCCGCCTCAGGCCGTTCGGCCGCAACCCACGCAGTCAACGTTCGACACGCACCGCCGCGCGACGCGACGAGTGGCCACGCGCGCACACGCGCGTGATTCGAGTCGAGCACGGTAAAAGACGATTCCAGTCGAATTGATCATCCGACTATGAGCGTTCTAGAGTAGTCGCGGGTGACCGGAGGGATGATGCGCGGACGGCGGGGTGTGTCACGGCTGTGCCTGTGGGTGATGGCGGTGCTTCTTGCCGTTGTGCCCGCGCGCGCACAGGTCGGCGCCGGGGCACTGACCGGCATCGTGTCCGACCAGTCGGGCGGTGCGGTGTCAGCTGCCACCGTCATTGTCACGGCGCTGGCCACCAACGGTGTGCGCGTCACGACGTCGAGCACGGACGGGGGCTACCTCGTGGCTGGGCTCGCGCCGGGTGCATACAACCTCCGGGTGGAGCTGGCAGGGTTCCGGTCGCTCGACCGCCGCAACGTGCACGTCGCGACGGGGGAGACGGTTCGGCTCGATGCCGTACTGACGGTGGGCGCAGTGACCGACGCCGTCTCGGTGGTCGGCGACGCCGCGCTGCTGCGCAGCGCCTCGGCCAGCCTCGGGCAGGTCATCGAGAACCAGACGATCACGGCGTTGCCGCTGAACGGCCGCAACTTCATCACACTGGCCGGACTGGTGCCTGGCGTGGCGCTGCCGCCGAACTCGTCGCTGCCGCGCATCAACGGCGGCCGTCCCCGCACCAACGAGTACCTCGTCGACGGCATCTCGGTGCTGCAGCCGGAGCCGGGGCAGGTGGCGTTCTTCCCGAACATCGACGCCATCCAGGAATTCAAGATCGAGACGAACAGCCCACCCGCCGAATTCGGCCGCTTCAACGGCGGCGTCGTCAACCTGACGACGAAGTCGGGCACCAATAACGTGCACGGGACCGGCTTCGAGTTTCTGCGCAACGAAGCGCTCAATGCGCGCAACGTCTTCGCGTCCACCAATCCGGTGAAGCCGACGTACCGCCGCAACCAGTTCGGCGGCGTGCTCGGCGGGCCCATCCGCAAGGATCGGACGTTCTTCTTCGTCGACTACCAGGGCCAGCGCCAGACGATCGGCCGCACGGTGATTTCCACGGTGCCTACCGACTTGCAGCGGCAGGGGATCTTCACCGAGGCCATCGGCGGGCGCGTGCCGGTCATCTACGATCCGGCGACGACGGCCGGCAGCGGGCGCACCGCCTTTGCGGGCAACGTGATTCCTGCGAGTCGGATCGATCCGGTGGCGCGTGCGCTGCTCGCGCGCTACCCGCTGCCGACCAGCAGCGGCACCGTCAACAACTTCCAGCGCGTCGGCGACGAGGTGCAGGACCAGAACCAGTTCAGCCTCCGGCTGGACCAGCAGTCTGCCAACAACCGCGACCACCTTTTCGGCCGGCTCACGCGCTTCAGTGAACGATTCGTACCGGTGACGCCGCTGCCGGACGGCAGTGGCGTCACGATCGGCACGCTCGGCCCGCAGAGCACGACGTCGTACTCGTTCGCGTCGCACTACCAGCGCACGCTGTCGTCCCGGTTGTTCAATGAGCTGCGTGTCGGCGACACGCGCCGGCGGGTCGCTCGCACCGCCGCGGAACTCACCGGCGCCGCGTCGGCCACGCTGGGTCTGCCCGGCATTCCGTCGACGGCGCGCTTTCCGAACACGCTGCCGACGTTCCTGATTGCCGGCTACCAGCAGCTCGGGTCGCCCGCCAATACCGCCACCAACTTCAGCACCCGCGTCACCCAGGTGGCCGACTCGCTGACGTGGCTGACGGGGCGTCACAGCGTCAAGCTTGGCGCCGACATCCGGTGGGTGCGCCTCGACGTCATCCAGCCGCCGTCGCCGACCGGGTCGTTCACGTTCAGCAGCCTGTTCACCGACCTGCCTGCTACCGCGAACACCGGGACGTCGCTCGCCAGCTTCCTGCTCGGGCAGGTGCAGCAGTTCTCGATCGACCTGCAGCAGGGGCAGATCCGGAACCGTGCGCACATTCAGGAATACTTCGCGCAGGACGACTGGCGCATCAGCGGCAGCGTCACGGTCAATGCCGGCGTGCGCTACACCCTCAACTTCCCGTCCACTGAAGTCGACAACCAATCGGCGGTGTTCAACCTGCAGAGGCAGCAACTCGACTACCTGGGGCAGAACGGCAACCCCCGATCGGCGCGGCGACTGCACACCAACAACGTCGGACCCAGGCTCGGCATCGTCGATCGACTAAACGACAGGACGGTGGCCCGCATCGCGTACGGGCTGATCTGGATCGAACAGGCCGGCATCACGACGCCGTTCACCACGCCGGTGTTTCCGTTCCTGCAGACCGTCTCGCAGCGCACGCTCGACAACATCGTGCCGGCGTTCACGCTCGCGAGCGGGCCGACGGTGGCGCCCATCGCAATCACGCCCAACGCGGGGGTGGGGCAGGGCGTGTTCGCCGTGGACAGTAGCCTCGGCTCGGGCTATGTGCAGCAGTGGAGCGCGTCGGTTCAACGCGACATCAGCACGAACATCACCGTGGAGGTCGCCTACCTGGGCTCGAGGATCACGCACGTCGGCATCCCCGATTCGAACGTGAACCAACTGAGCGCCGAGCAACTAGCGCTGGGCTCGGCACTGACGCAGCGCGTGGCGAATCCGTACTTCGGCATCATTCCCCGCTCGTCGTCGCTCGGCGACCCGACCATTCCGTTGGCGCAACTGCTGAAGCCGTATCCGCAATACACAACCGTGAGCCTGTACCGCAACAACGTCGGCACCACCGCCTATCAGGGCGTCTCGATGAAGGTGCAGCAGCGGTTGTCGCGCGGCCTCTCGTACCTCGTGGCCTATACCCGCTCGAGGCTGGTGGACGATGCCTCGTCGGTGTTCGACGCCTCGGTCCTGACGGGACCGATCGCGAACTATCCGGTGGCCGACAGCTACAACCGGACGCTGGAACGTGACTACTCGACGGGCGACATCCCGCACGTCCTTGCGACATCGGCGACGTGGCAGCGCAGGAACTGGTCGGTCACCGGCATTCTCACACTGCAGTCTGGTCTGCCGACCGCCGTGACGCAGTCGACCAACCACAACGCCTTTGCCGGCTTCGGTATCCAGCGCCCGAACCTGGTGGGCGATCCGACACTTTCGTCGGACGACCGCACGGTGAGCCGCTGGTTCAACACGGCCGCGTTCGCCACAGCACCGCAGTTCACCATCGGCAGCGCCTCGCGCAATCCGGTGCGTGGTCCTGGCTACCGGAATGTCGACGTGGCGCTGTCGCGGCGCGTGCCGATACGCGGCACCGGCGCGATTGAACTCCGCGCCGAAGCCTTCAACGTGACGAACACGCCGGCGCTGGGTGCACCCAATGGCACGTTCGGGTCAGCCGCTTTCGGCACGATTACGACGGCACTCGACCCGCGTGTGCTTCAGCTAGCCGTGAAGATCCTGTTCTAGTGGTCGGAACGGAGGACCTCGATGCGGTACCATGGGATCTCATTCCCGAGGAGGTCCTTTTCATGTCCCGTTCGTTCGCGTTTCTTGTCATCGCTGTATTCGCTGCTGGTGTTTTTGGCGTCTCGACCCCCGTTCACGCGTCCGTCACTGGCGGCGTCGCGCTCGTCCAGGCTGACGACCTCGCCGCAAAGGTGAAGGCCGCGCTGAAGGCCGATTCGGACCTGGCCGGCCAGAGTGATGCCGTCACCGTCACTGGTGCGGCGGGTGTCGTCACGTTGGAAGGCACGGTCCAGACCGTGCAGTTGCGCGCCCGTATCGCCGAACTGGCGATGAAGGTCGAGGGCGTCACAAAGCTCGTCAACAAGCTCAAGCTGGCCAAGAAGTAGTCCCGCCAGCTCTGTCCGGATTGCAGCGGCGCGCTCGTTCCTCTCGACGGCTCGATGCCGATCGAGGGGCGGCGCGCCGGTGCAACCGCTCCCTCACGCTCACCGCTCGACGACATGACGCCGGCGCCGGCCCGGTCGTTGGACGCTTCCGCAAAGACGCAGCGCAGCCCGCGGTCGGCGAGCGCCTGCGCGTCACGCTCGATGTCGCCGACGTTCTCGATGATCGTCGTTGTGCCGGTCTTCATCGCTTCGAGCATGCCGGCCGCCGATATCAGCACGCGTTCGTCGGGCGAGAGCAGGCTATTCGGCGACACCGGTAGTGTCAGGTTGTTCGGGAAGCCGACGTCTTCGTTGAACCCGTGTGCGACCGTCGCGCGGCTCCGCCAGTAGTTGGCGGCGAGTGAGACCGAAGGGTGGGCTGATGTCTGTGTTGATACCGCAACGCGCGGAGGATTGTCAGGCGAAAGTCCTGGCCGCGCTATCACGTTGGCAGCGCGCGCAACGCCTCGGCGCAGTTGGCCTCCACCTTCAGCGCGAGCAGATCATCCGCGCGAGTGCGTCCGAGATTGATGGCGGCCACCGGTTTGCCGTGTTCGGCCATCGCCTTCACGAAGCGAAATCCCGAGTAGACCATTAGCGACGAACCGACGACCAGCATCGCGTCCGCTGTCGCGAGCGCGGTGATGACGCGTTGCACGCGCTCGGCCGGCACCCCTTCGCCGAAGAACACGACGTCCGGCTTCATCAGGCCACCGCAGACGTCGCACGACGGCACCGCGACGGCGTCGAACGACACCGCCTCGAGGTCGGCGTCGCCGTCGGGCGCACTCAGCGCGTCCAGTTCAGCAAAGTCCGGGTTCCGGCGCGTCAGTACCTCCTGGAAGGTATCTCGCGACACGCGTGCATCGCAGGCGAGACAGCGCACCATGTCGATGCGGCCGTGCAAGTCGACGACGTTGCGGCTGCCAGCAGCCTGATGCAGACCGTCGACGTTCTGCGTCACCAGCAGGTCGACACGCCCCTGCTCTTCGAGCGCCGCCAGGGCGCGGTGGGCGTCGTTCGGTTGCAGGCCGCGCAGCTTGCGGAAGCCGACGATACTGCGGGCCCAGTAGCGCTGTCGTGTGTGCAGGCTGCCGGTGAACGCCTGGTAGGTGACCGGCTGGGCGCGCTTCCAGTCGCCGTTCGTGTCGCGATAGTCGGGAATGCCGGAATCGGTGGAGCAACCGGCGCCGGTGAGCACGAGGAGGCGCGGGTGACGCGCGACGAAGCGGATCAGGTCGTCCACAGATGCCATGCCGGCTGATCGTACGTCGGCAGCCGGTTTCTCCACATCAACAAGCCGCATCAGGGTGACGGCGCCGAGCCGACTGGCCTCGCGCTACGGAGTGAGCGAGATGTCGGTTTGCGGCGTGTAGTCGGTAGTGGTGATCGAGTTGTACCTTGCGTATCGCTGCTCGATGCGACGGATCAGGAAGTCTCGCCTACTAATCCAGACCCGAAATGTTGCCCCGTCATCTGTGAACGCGATCACAAAGCATGGCCGCTCATTGATCGCCTCGTCGGGCAACCGCGAGGCGCTCGTGGCACGACTGATCAAGCCACGTAAGCCGCGCCCCTGAAGCGCGTCTGGCATCAGCAGTGCGGGTATCCAGACCGAGGACAGGTGCGAGACTCCGGCGCCACGACCGATCGCGTCTCCGACGCTGGTCATCGTCGTTCGTGTGCCATTCCAGACGTGGACAACGCGTGCCCCATCGACGACGAATCCGTACTCGTCGTCACGTCCCAGATCCGACGTCCAAGTGAATGCCGTGAAGCGCGTGAAGTGTGTCGTGAACGTCTGCGGCGGCTCCGACCACGCCTCCCCTGGATGCTTGGTCGTGACGTGGCCGCGGTCGACGTAGTCGGACATCGCCGCGTAGGTGCCGCTGAGTCGTTCCAGAATCTCGGCAAGGCCGAGCGTATCGGCGTCCTGCATCCACGCCGGCGCGAGAAACGCCGTCGCTGTCGATGCGCCGGTGACGGCGCAGACGGTCGCAACATACAGGACAGCCTTCCTCGTCCACAGGCGGACGCGTCCCGATAATGCACGCATCATGGTCGGCACCAAAGCGCGTTCAGCGCGTGCAACGGCATTTGGGGTCATTGGGTTCTGATGGGTCGTGACGATAAACGGCTTCGACCACAGCCGGACCAGGCAGCCCAAGTGACCAGTAGCCCAGAGTCGCCTGCGCCACATTGAAAGCAAACGTAATGGACGACAGGTAGTTGCGTCGCAGCGCGGCGTCGCAGTCCTTCATGCAGCCCGTCCGCCCGGCCGGTCCGCACGGGAAGTCACGGCGACAGTCTCCGTAGCACCTGTCGTGCGACTGGCAGAATCTGTCCAGGCCATCCACCGGCGCCTTGTACACCTCGTCCATCGCCGGGTTGTATACGCCGACCCGCCCCCCCGTCCAACTCGGCCCGCACCAGTTGCCGTGAAGGGGGATCAGGCCGGTCGGATCGATCAGGTTCGTCGGCGAGTTCGCGGCATAGCTATACACGTTGAGGTCGCCGCCGCGCCAGCGCATCGGATCCTCGGAGATGAAGCGACCGGTGTCGGGCTCGAGGTACCGCGCCCGCAGATGGTAGAGCCCGTCGGTGTCCTGGTCGCGTCCGCCAAACCCCACGCGGTTGCTGGTGACGCCGTTCACACGGGTCCTGCCGAATGGCTCGTAGGTGTACTCGGCCGCCACTGTCCCTTCTCGGATTTCAGCGAGTGTGCTGCCGAGCGCATCGCGGATCATCGCCGTGGTCGCCGCCCCTGACGTCGTGGCACGTGTCTGATCGAGGCCGGTGTTGATCCGCTGCGTCATGCTGGTACCGGCGGCTTCAACGACGATGTCGGCGCCGTCGAACAGGTAATTGGTGACGTTCGGCCCAAGCGTGGTGGTGCGGCGCCGGTTGAGCGCGTCGTACTCATACGTGGCTCCGCCGCCTCCGGCCACGCTCACCAGTTGGCCACGGTCGTCCCACAGGTAGGAGCGGACCCCGTCGGACAGCAGATTACCGGCTGGGTCGTACACGAAGCTCCTGCCGCTCCAGTTCACCACACGGTTCGCCGCGTCGTACGAGGCCGAGCCAACAGCCGCCGGCAACGCGACCCTGGCCCACGGGCCGTTCGCAGCCGTGCGACGGCCCGCCGCGTCGTAGTCGTAGGTCACGAAGCCGAGGTCCGCTCCCCCCTGCGTTGCGCCTGTCCGTGTCAGCTCTCCGGCCGCATCGTACGTGTAGGTCTGAACGAGGCCGTCGCTGTAGATGATGCTCGTCCGGCGACCGAGCTCGTCGTAGGTCATGTCCAGGCTCGCGGAAGGAGTCGAGACACTAACGAGGTGGTGCGCCGCATCGAACGAATAGGCGGTCGTGGCCTGCCCCTCGACAGTCATCGACCTGCGTCGTCCGTCGAGGTCGTAGGTGTAGCTGATGGTGCCCTCTGGCGTGGTCTCAGATAGCAACCGGTCGAGCTCGTCGAACAGCCGCTCGATGGTGCCGTTGCGGGAGTCGGTGATCCGCAGCAGGCGGTCCGCCGCATCGTAGCTGTACGTGACGGTGGAGCCACCATCGAAGGTGACGCGGCTCAGCCGGTCGACCAGATCGAACTCGCGGTGCGTGACCAGGCCGCGCCTGTCGGTCTGCGTGATGCGATTCCCGTTCGTGTCGTATTCGTTCTGTTCCGAGACGCCCAGGGGATCGGTCACACGCGTCAGACGGTTGGAGTCGTCGTAGTCGAACAACACATCGTGCCCGTTGGGGGCGGTCAGTGTCCGGAGCAGACTGGCCGCGTCGAACCGGTATTGGGTAGTGGCGCTGTTGTGGTCGGTCGATGTCATCGGTCGACCCAGTCCATCCAGCGACACGGTGGCACGTGCGCCCATCGCGTCGCTCCCCGCCAGCCGTCGTCCTGCCGCATCGACGAACTGTGTCACGGTTCGACCCAGCGGGTCGGTGATCGAGGCCAGGTCGCCGTTCCCGTACGCCGCGGTCCAGCTGTTCCCGAGCGGGTCGGTCACCTGCGTTACCTGTCCCGACCGGTTGATCTGGACTCGCGTGCGATGACCGAGTGGACCAACAGATCCGAGTGGTGTGCCGACCGGGTCCCAGTCCCAGGTCCACCGGTGGCCGAGCGGGTCGACGACTGCCGTGCGTTCCTGGAAGATCGGGTCGTATTCGTATTGCGTGGTTGCGGCGCTCGGAGTGCCAGCCAGCCGGATGGACTGGACGACGTTGCCCACGGCGTCGAACACCGTCTCGGTCCGTCGACCGAGCGGGTCGGTATCCGCCGTGATGAGGTTCGACCCGGCCGTCCGCTCAAGCTGGTGACGCGTTCGCTCCAACGGGGTCCCGACCGCCTCCACCACCGTCGTCGAATAGCCGGCCGTGTTGAACTGCGTGCGGCGGACCATGCCTCGCGGGTTCGTCACATCGGTCTGGACGATGCGGCCCTTGGCGTCGGTGGTGTACGCGAAGGTGTAGACGGCGCCGTCTGTCAGGGTCTGCCTGATCACGCGGTCGATGGCGTCGTACTCGTTGGTGAGGAACCGCACGCCGCGCTCGTCGGTGATGGTCGTCATCCGGTGGGCCGCGTCGTAGGTGTAGCGCATGACGCCGCCCTCAGGATTGGTCACCGTTGCGAGGCGGCCAAGGCTGTCGTAGGTGTAGGAGACCGTCCGGCCGGCGTTGTCGGTGAGTCCGATGACCCGGCCGCTGCTGTCGTAGGTGAACGCGATGTAGCGGCCATTCGTCGCGGCGACACGCGTGACGGCCTGGTCACTCCGCGACCGCTCGATGTCGATGCGATTGCCGAAGCGGTCGAACACGCCGATGAGGCCGGCCGCCGACGGCGATGTTGCGGCGGAACTCTCGGCGAACATCCAGACGTCGCCGTTCGGAAACGTGAGGCGCCAGTGCCCGAGGACGGTACTGGGATACCAGCGGATGCTCGACTGGTAGAACCGACCCGGTGTCTGCGTGTGGGTGTAGACGGCATCGGCCCATCCGGTGCCGGGCGACGTCCGGTCGAAGTGGATGCGCGCGCCGTCTTCGAGCACGACGTCGATATACGTCCACGGGTTGGCGCTGCCCATCAGGAACACGTCGTACGAATGATTCGAGCCGACCCCGAACGGACGCACGCGTGTGTCGGCCGGCCTGTAGGCGCGCTCGACATGAATCGGGATGACGCCCTGCACGGTGAGGTCGGTCCTGCGGTGGACGAACAGGCCGGTGCTCAGGTCGACAGGTTCGCCGTCACTGCCGTAGGGGTCGGCCACCCTGGGTCCGACAGACGGAGCGAAGCGGGGGCCGAGACCGACCATGGCGCCGGTGAACTCGTAGACCACCACGCCGGGGTTCGGCAGGATCTGGCTGCCGTCGGCGGTCACCATTCCTTGACCGTAGACATGCCATCCCTCGCCATCCGGCGAGTACTGCCAGAAGTCGACCGTCGACTCGCGCGGCAGGCGCAGCCCGTTCGGATAGGCGAGTTGTCCGCCGCGCACACCCGACGACCGCGGCACGTAGATGTACGCGCCGCCAGGCTGCACGGTGAAGTAGATGGGCACCTCCACGCCGGCGGGCAGCGGGAATGGCGGCCTGTTCAAGGGCACCGGTGTGATGGACACATGGGTGACCGGCTTCCCCTCGTGGTCGCGGATGACGGTTCCGGCTGGAAGCCGCAATTCGAGACCGGGAATGAGCGGCGTCGCAATGCGGTACGCGCTGCGCGTCGGCGATTCGATCGTGACCGCATGCGCGGTATCGAGCGCCCCCATCCAGATGGTGAACGGCAGGACGGCTGTGCGGCCGGCCACGAGGTCGACGCCGATCTCGTAGGTGTCCGGTATGAGGCGGTGCGTCCATCGACCCACAGCTCTTCGTGGCCCGACTCGGCATCCTCGAGCCGAATGAGGAAGCGGCCGGTTCCATCGGTGCGCGCCTGATGACCATCGATCGTCAGCGACACGCCCGCGAGCGGGGTGCCGTCGAGTCTGAGTGTCCGGCCGGACAGGGCGGTCTCGCCGGGCCGCGCCATCAGCGGCTTCATCGATTCCCACGGCGAGGGGGCTGCGCTGACTTGCCAGCCGGACTGTGCATCGGGCACCCAGGGCGAGTCGGAATCATCAGAGGTGTCTCGCGCTGGTGCCGTCGTGAAGGTGAGCGGTGCGATGTTGACCGCTGCATCGTCCGAGTCCTCGAGGCCACTGGCCCGCAGCGTGTAGGGGCTGTCGAAGTCGAGCGCATCGTTCGGACGCACGAACACGAGCTGCCCGTCAGCGGCGCCGATCACGCGGATGCCAACGATGCCGGACGGCCCGGCCAGAGTGAACGCGCTCGAAGCGAGTTGCCGAGGCGGAAGTGGACGCGAGAAGCGCAGCGCGATCACCGTATCCACAGCGACACCGCTCGAGCCGTCGGATGGCGACAAGGCGGTGACGTGTGCCGGTTGCGCGGAGTCGGCGTCGCCGTGGAGGAGACGCGGCACTATCTGCCCGGTCGCCGGATCGAAGAGGTCGACGTCGAAGGCGTCAGTGCGGGAACGGCCGACCAGCACCGTGCCGTCGGGTTGCAACCGCGCGATTGGCTGCCGGCTGCGAGTCGAGCCTGGCACGAGCGTGACCGTGCCCGTCACGATGTCCCACACCTCTAGCGTCGTGTCTGCCGCTCGACCATCGCCGCCCACCACCAGCACGCGGCCATCGCTCAGCAGCGCCGCTGCATGACCGGTGCGCGGTCTGGCGGAGGTGAACGGCGCGTCGCTGAAGCGCTCGAGCACCGGGTCGAAGAGCTCGACTCTCTCGACCGGTCGCCCGTTCGCATCGACGCCGCCCACGATCACCACCGATCCGTCTGCCAGCACGGTCGCGGTCTGCCCCTGACGCGGTACGCCCATCATCGAGCCCACGCTGAACACCTGACCGGTATCCGGATCCTCGAGTGACGCCTCTGCCAGCGCGCCGTCGGGGCCGCGTCCGCCGAGGTGCAGTACCCGGCCGTCGGGCAACAAGGTGCGTGATTCGCCGCGCCTGCGTTCGGGCGTCTCACGGCTCAGAGACGACTGCTGTGCGGCGTGCACTGACGATGAGAGATGACAGGCGACGAGCGCGAGGCCCAGCGCCAGCCGGGCCGTGAGCCGATATCGCATTGCTTGCTCCTCGAAGTGAATGTGGAAGACACGTGCTGTGTGGCTACGGCGTGGTGAGCCGCAGCGAGGCGGTGCCGGCGAAGGCACCTTCTGGCGAGAACAGCAGGGTGTGGGTTCCAGAGGAGTGCAAGGTCACACCGAAAGCGATGCCCGGGTCGCCGGACGCGAACCTGGCTCGAGATCGTCACTGCGGCGCCTCCTGAAGCGACAGTGCCGACGAGATCTCTGCGGAGACGCTGACTGCCCCTGTGCCGATGAGGGCCAGGGCTGGATCGAACACCACCGTGTAGGTGCCGGTGGCCGGCAGCGCGGCTTCGATGAAGGCTGAGGGCATGCAGCTGGCGCTGCCGCTCACCAGCTGGGTGCTGTCTGGCTTCAGGATGCTCAGTCCGAAGTCCGAACAGCCGCTGAAGCCCTGCGCGAATGCACTGACGCGCGAGCCGGCGACTCCGCTGAAGGTGAAGCGGGCGTTCTGTCCAGGGCTCGTGATCGCCACTGGTAGGGGTGCACTGTTCAGTGTGATCGCGCCGCTCACATCGCGCACCGGTGTGAGCGACAGCGTGCCGGTATAGGTCGGCGACGGCGCAATGGACACCGTGTAGGTGCCGGTGCTCGGCAGGGCCACCGAGTCGACATAGCCGGTGCCGTCGGGCAGGTAGGAGCCGCCGTCCCTGATGATGCTGCCGTCTGGCGCGTAGACCCAGTAGTGCACGTCGCCAATGGTGGAGCCGGCGACGCGGAGTGACAGGCCGTCGCCAGCCTTGCCGTCCACCAGCAGCAGACCGAGCTTGCCGGCGGTGCTGATGGTGACCGGCACGCTGGAGTTCGTGGCTGTGCGACCGGTCCAGGCGATGTCGGTCACGGCGTAGTAGGACGGCAGCCGCGGTGTGATGAACAGGTCGGGGCGGTTGGTTGCCGACCCCAGTGATGTCTCGACCGACACCCGTCCGCCCATGTTGGTCGGAACCACGATGCCGAGTGCTGTCGGCGAGACACTGGTGAGCTGCGCCAGCACGCCGTTCACCGTGACGCGGTTGCCGCCGGTCACCGTGGAGAAGTTCGAACCGGCGATCGTCACCGCCTGCGAGGCAGTGACCGTGGTTGGTGTGACCGACGCCACTGTCGGCAGCCCCGATGACGTGGTGACCACGAACCGGCTGCTGCTGGTGGCGGAGCCGGAGCTGTTCGTCACCGTGATGCTGCCGCTCGTGGCCAAGGCCGGCACCAGGAAGGTGAGCTGTGTCGGCGAGGCGGAGGTGACCGTGGCCGCCCGCCCGCCGAGTGAGACGGCGTTCTGGCTGGCGGTGGGGTTGAAGGATGTGCCGGTTGCCGTGACCGCTGTGCCCGGTGGGCCTTGCAGTGGAAACACCGCAGTGATGGTGACGCTGGTGGCGCTGGCGCGCTCGATCGCCACGATGTTGCCGGTGGCGTCGTAACGATAGGCTGCCGAGTCACCGGTAGGG
>Ga0114966_10001227_pt1 | contig 23894 bp, 20 predicted proteins | sample M_130207_XF_Meta_FD_87029 | JGI IMG/M metagenome (GOLD analysis project Ga0114966, IMG submission 87029) | Freshwater microbial communities from Lake Montjoie, Canada to study carbon cycling - M_130207_XF_MetaG | ecosystem: Environmental > Aquatic > Freshwater > Lake | place: Lake Montjoie... | reverse complement strand
CTTGGACTACTAATTACAGATGGAAGTATTAGTGCTAAGGGTACTGGAACATTGTTTCTTGGTCATATATTAGATGTAAAACAAGTAATAGATGATTTGGAATTATTTTGTGATATCAATCAGAAAAAATTCGAGTCTAGAAATTATTATACTATTAATATTCCAAGTATCCTTATGAACGATATCCTTGAAATAAAAGGATTATTGCGTGGTAGAAAAGTAAACCAACCTGGAACTCTTCCTGACTTCATATTGGATGAAAATTGCCCTCGCCCTATTGTGCGCGAGTTTCTTGCCGGGATGTTTGGTGGTGATGGACACACGTGTGTTCTTGGAATGCATAGAGGAAAACGCGACATTCTTTCATCAGTTTCATTTTCACAAACTAAAACATACGAGCATCGTGTCTCGTTACAAAAAATGTTTGAAGATATCCAGAAATTACTTGCTAAATGCGGTATTCATAATACGACTATTCAAAAACCAAAAGAGACATCATTTTCAAAACATAAATTCGAAACAAAAGATAAAGCAGACAACTCTGGGCGAAGCTTTCAATTAACACTCCATCTTCCCATTGAACAACTAATCCCATTCTCTGAAAAAGTAGGGTTTCGATATTGCTGCCATAAATCTCAACGCTTGGAAGCCGGAGTGTCCTATCGTCGTCTGCGCGAAGGAGTTATGCGCCAACACAACTGGATGGTAAATCGTGTCAATGAAATTACCAAATTCAAGGAGATTAAGGAAAAAACTCCCGAAAAAAATGTTCCAACTAAGAAAGCGATTCTTCAAGCCGTGGATGAATTGAAGAAGACAGAAGGACTCCTGCACGAATATGGTATCCCAAGTACACACGATATTACCGATCACCTGATCAAAGGAACAGAATTCGGTAAATTCACGGCAAAAGGATTCCCCACCGCCGAAGAATTCCTTGAAAAAATCGGTGCACTAGATTGGTTTAAGAATGAAAGCGTTAAATGTCTCCCTAGCGAGGACGACGTGGATGCGGATGCGGATGCGGATGCTGCCCTGGGTGGAGATAATGATGATACAGGAAACTATGGTGTAACACGCGACTGCGGCTCCATCCCAACAATGAACCTAACTGTCGTCTCAAGAATCCCGGTCGGCCCCAAACAAGTATATGATATTAGCGTAGAAGATACACACTCGTTTCTCGCAAATGGAATCGTGGCACACAATTGTATGGTCTCACACGGAGCGGCAAGATTTACACGCGGACGCTTGTATGATGCATCAGACAAATACCAAGTTCATGTATGCCGCGACTGTGGTATGATAGCTGCTTATAATGATAAAATGGGAATTCATTGCTGTAGGACATGCGACAATCGGACAAACTTCGCATATGTAGAAATACCATACGCTTGTAAACTGCTATTTCAGGAATTACAGACGATGAATATAGCGCCAAGGATTATGACATAATTGCGCGGTCGAATATATTATATATAAGTTATCGAAGTATATCGATGTATATAATAAATATTATTTAGGCATCATTTATCTATAAAACAATATGATATACTATTTTTAATTACAGGTAAATTTTTAATGTATTTTATTATATTTTTATTATAATATAATATAGTATAGTATAATATAACATAATAAAATGTCAAACTTAGGAGGTGGTTTACAAGGTATCGCACCAATATTAATCGGTGGCGGTGGCGGTGCATATGGCGGAAGCGGTATGGTCGGAAGCAGTGAGCGTTCATTTGACCGTTTTTCTTTAGTTCAAGCGTGGAATGGTGCCGCAGCTACAGGAACTATAAATGGATACAAGCGTGCTATAGGTCCGTTTCGCGCAGTAAATAATGCCGGCGATTTTCTTTCTAGACAATATTATACTTCTGGTGGATCCAATCAGGTAAATAATGTGCGCGGCGGTCTTACCGGATATAAAGTACTTGGTGGAGCTATTCAGGCGCATATAGATAATACTGGCATTCCGTCCGCTAGTTGTAATCCTCGTTTTGTATATGATGGTTCCGATTATGTTCGGTTTAAAAAATTACAAGCTATAAACAGGAACTACAATGATTACAGTTTTGGCGGCGACCAATCTAATGCATCTCAGACACCGTGGAGACGTATTCATCGTTTTTAGAAAATAGTTTATTCATCTTTTAGTGAATATGTTTTGTATATTAAAGGACGTATATATAATATTATTATTATATATACATATACATATATATCTATTCATTTTTACAAACACAAACACATACATATACACGCATACATAGATAAATGACGTCAGTACCTGTTAAGAAACTACAATACTATTTTAATGGCCCACCATCACAAACCGTTCTTATAAAACAACTTGGCAATAATGGAATCCAAACGTGTGTGGCGCCTTCTCCAAATCAACAATATCCGACCGACCAGACCGGCAATGTAGCAAATGCTCGCGCTTCATTTGTAAACGCACAGAAGAATTTTTATTCGACGAATTCGGCAAATGTGAATACTGGCAAAGTGGCCAGCAATACAAACTATACCACAAGTATGTTTCATAGTCATTATCAGCGTCCTGTATTGGCAGGTAAGCCGATTCCTGTGCCTGTAAGCGGTGAACAGTATATTAATATGATTAAGTATAACGCGATTGGTAAGTCGGCATATAAAATTGGTCTTGCAGCAAATGCGCCATATCAGACGAAAAATAATGATAATACTATTCGCAATATTCGTCGTCAGAGATGCCGCAATGGTGGATGCGTGGCTCCGAAAAAGAAAGGCGCGATTGATAATCCTTTTCAATCTGGTGGATCTTCCAGCCTTTCATCCTCTGGAAATCGTCAAATATATATTTGAAATATTTTATATTTAGATTATAGTAGATTATAGTAAATTATATTTAGATATTTAGATATTTATATAGATTATATATGATATACCCACCTCTCACAATATATAAAAAATGTTCAAAAAATAGTTTTTCACCATATGGTATACCGTGTCAATGTGTAGAACTGATTCGAAGATATTTTAATTTATATTATGGATTATCATTTGAATCTGTTACAGATGCCTACGAAATGTTTTATAAAATTAATTCTCTTACCAATATATCGCGTAAAACTATAGTACTAGATACAATTCGTGCGAATACTATACCATCTTCAAGTAATAGTATTCGCGTAGGAGATATTGTATTTTTTAAAAGAAATATAAAAAATGGGCATTACGGTCACGTAGCAATAGTTGTTTATGCTGCAAATGGTACAGTTGTTATAGCCCAACAAAATATGAGTAAAATTTTGGAAGAATATAATACTTCAGATATTATTCGAGAAATGAATAAACCTGATTCACGATTTTTAGGAATAAAACGACTTCCAAATTTTGTAATTATTCCACAACAAATACAAATACAAACCAAATAATTATTATTTGATTTATTCTATTTATTATACTTTATTTTATTTATTCTACTTTATTTTATTTTATTTTATTATTTTATTATATAATAAAATGACATTTAATAAGTATTTAGTTGAGTTTCTTGGAACACTGTTCTTTTTGTATATAATAATTGCTACTGGCAACGCTATTGCTATCGGTGCTGCTCTTGCTTTAGTCATTTATCTTGGAGGAAAGATTTCCGGCGGCAACTTCAATCCAGCTGTCTCGGTTATGATGGTTGTGGCCGGCAAGTTGTCTAAACAGGACCTCATTGGATACATTTTGGCACAGATTCTTGGTGGTTTAGCCGCATTTGAATTGTATAAACGATTCAAAATGTAAAGGGAGCAGTAATTGGATAATTGGATAATTGGATAATCGGATAATTATATATTAATATATTCCAATAATATATAATTTAATAAGTGATAATATGGAATGGTTTCATAAGTTAACAGGAGGTATTTTTCGTACAAATCCAGCACCGGCAACAGGAGTGACAGGACAACAAGGTCAAGCGACAGGACAACAAGGTCAAGCGACAGTACCACAAGTTCCGGCAACAGGAGTTGTTAAACAGAGTGGTGGAGGTAGTCGTAGAAGATGTCGTGGAAGTCGTCGAAAAGCAAAAAAAGGTGGACAACTGAGCGCGATGGGATTTGGACAGGCAGGGGGAAGCAAGCGTCGTCGGTGTTCTAAAAAAAAACACACACATTGTCGTGACAAATAATATCATTTAATATCATTTAATTGTTTACAATAATTAAACGATATTATACGCGAGATATACGTGCGATGCAAAATATACGCGTAATGAACCATTAGTTACGCTTTTTATACATATTCGACAATAATTTAAGTACCACGTATATTAAAAGTGCACCGACAGAGTATATAAATATTTTTAAGAATATATCATCTGGCATTTTAATTGGTTTATCCTTAGTATTGTTTTTAGAACTATTATTCGCATTATTTCCATTTAGTTTAATTTTCTTATTCTTATTCTTCTTATTTTTCTTCTTCTTTCTTCCATTATAACCACCACTTTCACTGCCACTTTCACTGCCACTATCAGAATTCACCTTGAATCCTTCCGAACACGCGGTTTGTGTTACCGGATTATACTGATTTTGGAAAGAACACGGCGGAACATCATTTAAATCATCTAAAGCTACATATCCTGTATCATATCCTACATTATTATTAATATCGATTGTTTGAAGAGTTACAGACTGACATTTAGGAAGACCTACACTAGTAAAGGCGGACATAAAATCGATCTGACTTAAAGATAAAATGTCTTCAAGTGCGCCTGGAAGAAGACCCTGAAATGACGAAAAATTTTGCCCCATCCCTCCATCCGGCATTATTCCTAACCCCCCAGAAGGTACATTATCTATATATAAACTGCGCGTAACTGTCGAGCCGTCAGTATTTACACAGTTTTGATTTGTTTGTAAAAAATATCGGTTACCTAAAGGTCCGCCGGTTGCCGATGCTGGAGATGTTCCTTCTACCAGTAAATTTATATAGTTAACTAAACCAGCAACACCGTCTTCTATATTACTTAGACTACTACCCGGGGACATACCAAGCTGCCCAGGAGTTAAAATATTTGCATAATATGGATAATTATTATTAGTACTCATTATATCTAATATTAGTTTATATAATTATTGATGTATATAATTATATAATTTTTTAATTACTTGGCGAATTTACAGTAAATAATTAAATAAATAATTATGATGCATAAATAATTGCATTTAAGTAATCATCGTATTACATATGTTTTTTGTTTAGTGCCTTAGCATTACTAAATGTTAGTTTTGTGTTTTTTGTTTAGTGCCGTAGCATTACTAAATGTCATTTTGGTGTGTTTTGCATTGAATGTGCTTATTTGAGAATTCGCATTATCTGATTGATTTAAAGCTGATGTTCCTTTTTCATCAGCTGATGCTGATGCTGATGCTGATGCCGATGCCGATGCCGATTCTGATGATGGCGATGATTTTGATTTTGATGATGCTGGCGATGATGATGATGATTTTGATGATGATGTATCGTCCTCAGTAGTTAACCCTTCGACTATATTACCATATGATTTAAAATATATATCATACAGTGAGTATAGTAATATATAACTAAAAAATAATATAAATAATCCTATAATTATAAATTCCATATTTCAGTATATTTTATATTTTTCGTATATTTCGTATATAGTATTATAAGATTTATAATATTATATTCTAATATAAATATAGAAATAGATATAACTATACAACAATAATGTCAGATACTCGCCCTAGAATAAATAATCCTCTGAATTTTAGCAAATCAAACTCGTTAATTACTACTAAAGTTCCTCATTATGCTACCAAGGACGGCACTGCTGTAAGTATTATCCCAGGACTGAGTCGTCCTTTAGCTAATGGCGTTGATACAAATTCCACTGAAAACGAAATTCCAAACGGTCTGGCCTTTAAGGCGCGTCCTATCAAGCATTGGCGACGACAGTTACGTCCGTCTACATTTGGCGGAGCGACCACGTCTGGAAAGCGCGTAGCCAGTATTTATCTCGCCACTACGCCCGGCGGTGAAGTATATCGTGCAAGCAACGACTGCGCGTGTGCCGATCTAAGCAGCGGTGGAAATGCTTATACTATATCCGAACAATTCACAAAACAAGGGGAGGATAGTTTGACTAGCGATATGCTAAATAATGGCGTCAAAATAGAAAATAACGGTTATGTCCAAGTTGGTAATCCTGCTGCACCTGAAGGAACCGACGCTAATTATCAGATTCTTACCGGCAGGTATAATACAAAATGCATTTCCTGTACTCCACAAGCAAATGTAATAAAACGAGCCACTACACTTCTTAGCAAAGCGTATTATACAACTCACGCAGCTTATATGAAATCGCGCACAAATACATATGAGCAAAAACTACTTACAGTTCCAATACAGGGAACTAATGCTGATTATTATGACGCAAATGGCCAGCTTAAATGGCAATCGGATTCACCAAACGGTGCCCAGGTATATGCTACAACGGATTCATATAATCCGCAAAGCACGCGGACTTGCAATGGTCGTAAATCAGGGACCACTATTTTTAAACCAAGTAATCGGCAATATGCGTGCCAAGGCGCCGTAGACAGTAGCACACGTTTGGACCGATTGAAACAGACGACTGTGAATACGAATGCGGCATCATTGAAGGCGGCATTTGGTGCCGAAGGTGCGAGTTCATGCGCCTACCGTGGAATTTCTGATACGCCTTATTTCTTGAAAAGCAAGTACCAACCGCCGATATGCTCGCAGAAGAATCTGGGCGCCATATATCGTCAGAATCATACCGTTTGTTTCCCCTTTCAATCATCAGATTTAGAGAAACATTATAATACTAGATTGACTTATTATTAAGGAGGGTGGGAGATGACTAATTTATATTATTTGTCGTAATATTGTAATATTGTAATATTGTAATATTGTATATGAATATTTTTGAAGATTTGGCATATTTTAATATATCTAACTTTTTATTTGGGGTGATTTTAATAGTGATTTTACATTTTATATGGTCTAGTCGTACACAGATGAAATTCGGAGCAATTGGTGCTATTATATTTGTTGCTGTGTATTATTTCGGTTTCACATATGTTGAAAATAAATTCTATAACAAAATTAAATAATATACTTAATATATAGATATATATACAGTACATTTACAAGGTGCGTAAATGACGCGTAAATTAACACAAACGCGACGACGACTAAAAAATAGAAGTAAATATAGTAGAAGTAAACGCAGTCATAGTAGAAATAATAAATATAAGAAAACAAGGAGCCGAAAATATATAAAAAAGAGACGTAATATGACACGGCGGAGGGTGTTGAGGGGTGGAGAATTCGTATTTCGAGGTGTTCAACCGAGAATGGTAAAAATGTTTTTTAGGTCATTCGCAGATGATAAAAACGAATCTATAAATTCAAAAGGTGTACCAAAATATTATGCTATTTATGATAATGCATTAGTTATTTTGGATTCCCTATACCAAAGATTAGGAAAAACTGCATTTATTAAGATGATGGGTAGTTCATATTTTAAAAAAAAATATAATTCAACATTTTATAATCATAAATGTTTGGCAAAACTACGACTAATGAAATGGTTATTATATATTTATGCTAAGGTTTCAAATGGGAGTACTATATTTAGACCTGAAATAATTCTACACTTTACTCCTGGTAGATTCCGACCGTATGGAAGATTTAAATCATCATCAGATAGATTTAAATCGTCAAGGGTTTTAGAACGCTCGGTAATACCAGTAATAATGGCGCTATTATGTAGCGCGGACCCGCAATGTTTAAATACTACCAATTATGTTACAATAGATTCTAATGCAGAAGGGCTGCGATTGATTGCCGAATTACGTAATAATCTAATGGAGTTAATATCCAGCGGACATCTGAGTGAAAACACACGTCAATATATAAATGAGTATGTATTACCTAGAATAGAATTAAATGGAAAAATGTTAGCATTAAATCCTACTATATTATGTTTAATAATTAAAGAAATACTGGGTATAAAAGAAGCAGAAGAAGAAGAAGCAATAGAAGAAGAAGCAGCAGAAAAAGAAGAAGAAGAACAAATAAATTATGTAACAGCAGCAGATAATTTAGAAAAAGAAAGGTCAACTAATATGGAATAACCAGGTAGTGAAGAAACAGACTAATATATTACCACTTCCACAATTATTATAAATAGTATTTAGTATTACTACTATTTATAAATATAAATTTATTTAAATACATATAATAAGTAAGGTGATGTCGCATTCACACCCGCACCCAACGATTATAAATGGCCCGTTGAATTTTAGAACATCTGATACGCTTATTACGACAAAAGTTCCGCATTATCCTCCCAAGGTGAATACGGGAACACTTATTATTCCAGGATGGACACGTCCCAATGCAAATGGTATGAACGCTAATATAAACCAGGCAGATTTTAACGGCCCCGATTTCAAAGCCCGCCCATTAAAGCATTGGCGGAGGCAACTACGTGTTTATAATAATAACGGTAAAGGTCCATCAAATAATTCGCGAACAGCACGTATCGTCGATTTAGACCGTCCTGGATTAACTGTGTATCACCACGACCCAGATTGTGCCTGTGTAGACAACGAAGGCGGCAATTCCTATATTATAGCAAACAATAAATTCAGTTATGAAACAAAAGGGAATCGATATTCAGAGCCACGCAGTGATTCTACGATCCAAAATAATGGATTTAATCGTGTACCTTCTAATGCCACTCCTGCTGAAGTTGCCGACCCTTTAACGCCAGCATATGAAGTATTAACTAGTGTATATAACACCAAATGTATTAACTGCTCTCCACAGCATAATGTAATTAAAAGCGCAATAGCATATAATAGTCAGGCATATTATGCAGATAGTTTAGCAAAACAGCAATCAAGATGCCAAACATATGAGCAAAATATTTCCACGAATCGCGCCGATACTTCTACTTATTTTGGCGCGGACGGAGAATTTCTTTGGCAGAATAACTCGCCAACGGGACCACAAGTAGTGGCGCCTGTAGAGTATACACCAACGCGATTATACAATAAACCGTGTGTGTCACAAACGATATATAAACCGAGCAATATTGCCTTTGCGAAACAGGGTGCAGTATCAGGGGCGACGCGCCTTAGAAAGCTGGTGGCAGATACGGTGATGATAAACGGGAGTTCGTTTTATAGTGCTGCAGGGGCGGCAGCAGCGAACCAGGGGCATTACCAGGGAACAAATGTGGCGGGGAATTATTATGTCAAGTTGAAACCGGTTATAGATAGTTGTGCCGGGTCTGTGCCTGGTGCACCTACATTATCCTTAGTTAATAACCTACCAAATGCTATAACTATATCTTGGCCTTTTTCAAGTATAGGTTTATGTAACATTTTGTATTATACATTAACGTATTATCCTGTAGGAATGGATGCCGTACAAGTTACCATATATCCTTCTGCAAATAATGTATATACTATTACCGGCGTGTATCCTGATACATTATACAATATTTATATTACAGCGACAAACGGTAATGGAACAAGCGAAAATAGTAATATAATTGCGGTTACAACATTAGGCCCTAATATATTGACATTTGTAAATGCTACTTATGATACAATATTTGTAAATGCTGCCAATACGGTTGTTCCATCCATAGTAGACGATGGTTTTACTATTTACATAATTAATACAACAACGGGCACAGCTACATTTACTTCTAACAAGGCAATTTCATCATTACAATATTTAATCCTTGGAGGCGGAGGAGGAGGAGGAGGAGCTAGTTCCGGTTCTAGTGGCGGTGGAGGTGCTGGAGCATATATTTTTGATACAAGCTCATTGAATGCTGCTACATATAATATTTCTATTGGACATGGTGGTGCCGCAGACCAAATTGCAGCGGGCTATGGGGGTCCAACGACATTACAAACTGCGACTGGGACATTTACAGCCGGCGGAGGAGGAAATGGTTATGGAGGAGGAGGAGGTTGCGGAGGAGGAGCGAGTTATGCTTTTGATTATCCTTCGTATGGTGGACAAGGTTCTCTCGGTGGTGGTACTGGTCAAAATGGAGGTTCTGTTTCAACTCCTAATTATTTTGGTTCAGGTGGAGGTGGAGGTATTTTGACTTCTGGCAGTGATGCTTATTATGGAGGACCATATAATCTACAAGATGGTAATGGTGGAGATGGTAAAAGTTTCGATATTACCGGAACCACCATATACTATGGCGGTGGTGGTGGCGGTGGTAATACGTCGCTCTACGGTGAAGCTTCAGGTACTGGCGGGGTAGGTGGTGGTGGACATGGAGGTTCTTCGAATAGTGGTGGACAAAATGGAACAAATGGATTAGGTGGTGGTGGCGGTGCTTATGGTGGTTCTGGTGGTTCTGGTGTAATTATATTACGCATTCCTAGTTATTAAATATATTTGTCGGATAAATAAATACTCCGCCAGATAAACATATACTCCGCTACCGCCCTAATTCTTCTTATCTACAATAATCTCCTTCCCTACATTTTTCACTATTTTTCGCTCATATTTGTCGAAATTTTCTATAGGTTCGCATATAGATCGCACCATTGTTAAGTATTCTATTTGTTTCTTTTCCGTTTCTATCCAGTCAGGGTTATCGAATGCCCATTGCTGAAGCGCGGTGCGTTCTTTATCTGCTATTTGTACAATCGTATTTTTTATTTTGTGATGATTATCATCCTTTTGCCATTTGTCTTCATCTTTGATATACATTGTATCACGCTTTATATCAGTACAATGAATTGGACGTTTGTATACATCTAATTCTTTGAGACCTTTTATCATCACATCGGTCACACCACGTGATATACCATTTCTCTTTGAAAATAATAAATCCTCAAGCGTTATTTTCAGCGAGTCAATGAATTCTGACATATTGATAGCGTCTTTGCATTTCTCGTTTAGAAATAAATTCAGATTGAAATTGTTATTTGTATTATTAGTTGTGTTATTATTAGTATTATTAGTTGTGTTACCTAATTTTGGTATCAAAATATTTATTTGTTCCTGCTGCCCTTTTATAATTTTCATCATTTCATCGTTATCTTTAATGACCTTTAATAATAGGTCATCTTTTGTTATATTATTATAAGTATTAACTATTATGTTTTCATCTTCATTTTTATTCGTATTATTTATCGTGTCGCTATTATCTTGACACGCTTGAGGCAATGAAAGCATATTTATTTTTGGACAAGTCCGCTTATGCTTTGATAACCCAGGTCGATACTTATATTCGTTACCACATACGCAGCTAAACATTGATTGCTCACCTAATGGAGTTTTTTTGTTACTCTCGGTTACCATTTTATGCTTGATGGTCTCGATGTGTTTTTTATAATTAGATTCCTTAGAGCATTTAAAGTCACACATTTCGCATACAAAAACGTGGCATTTTTTGGCATTTTCTGAGTTACCCATTTTCATACCGTTCTCATATATATAGAGTAACAAAAAATGCCTAAATCCTTTTCCTTAAATATATATATAAGATTGAAAAAATTATGGTAACAAAAAAATCAATCTAAAAATGAGATTTAGAGCATTATGCTCTGAGTGATGAATGCATCGTTTTTTCAAATCTAAAACTTTTTTTTGGAAAAAGGACATTTATAAATGTCCTTTTTTGAAAAATCCAAAATACTTTTGAAAAAATGAATCATCATCATTGCTTCCAATTGTTATGCGCCGTTCTGCTCCATTTCGCCGTATTATATTTATAATACTAATACGTTACAATATAAAAAAAAAAGGATTGCGATATATTACCGTAGATTACTATAATTTATATACAATTAAAGATATGGATAAGGATATGGATAATTTAGAGAAGAAGGATGAACCCGCCGTCGCCGACAAACCGGTCACCAGCCACACCAGTTATAAAAACGAGAAGAATCTAAAAATGATGGAAGACAATATTATTCGACGTACGTGTCACTATTTGTATGACAAGTTTAATCTTAAAGAAGTTCAAGAAAGTACAATGTATCGCCATATTCACGACACCTTTATTTTCCTTATTTGTGTAATCGTGCTTTTTAATAATAAATTATCACACTTGGCGGTAATTTTTCTGATTGTATCAATGGATGCTTTCTCGATTGTTGTTTTGCATAGGTGCCCACTTACGGACTTGGAACGTAAATATATTAAACGTTCGTCATGCGATGATCGTGACGAGTTACTTAATTCGATTGGTGTGTCGTACGATTGTGACCACGAATATGAGAAACAGGTTGAGTTACTTATTAATGTATGGTTAATGGTAGCCGGCAAATGTATGTGTATTATTGCATTAAAGATGCTGAATATTAAGCTTTTTAATTTTAATAATATATATTCAAATTAGTGAAATTATATATAAATTAAGTTGTTTAATATATAGATTAAAAGCTATATATTAAGTAAATGAATATTTATGAATATATAAAAAATATATATACAAAGGGTAAGATTTTTGCCAAGTCGGTAGAAATAAAAGCGACAGATGATTTCAATAAATTAATTAATATGTTTTTTCAGCCAAACTTATCAAAAAATATAACAGCAACCAATAATTTAAAAAAGAATATGTTATCCTGGTTGCTAATCGGTACAACAGTATCTATAATTTCATACCCGAATATACTTTTAGGTATTACTACATTTTTCTTTTTTATGTTTATTGCTTATTATTACCACGTTGTTACGCACGTTCATAAGAATATATTTTCTATTGTGCATCATTATCACCACGAACACGATAATTTTTTCTCACACTTCATTCAAGTAGTTCTCGAATTATCAATACCTTACCCGTTTGTTATGATTAGTTATTTTTGCAATATCAGTATTTTCAATCCCTGGATAATATTGTATTTTATGTTATTTTATTGTTCGGTTCATAATATTAACTATTCTATCTTTAAAGTCAATAGTGTTCACCGGTTACATCATAAAGAAGTAAATGTGAATTTCGGTCCAGATATATGCGACGTTTTATTTGGTACAAAGCATAGTAGCGAAGATTGTGTAGAGAATACAAACCATTATATACCCAACATATTAATTATAACAGGTATTGTGATGATATTAAAGTATTTATGTAGGACTAAATGGGTAAAAGACGTATTAGTATTAGGTGTAATAAATATATTATCATTGGGTATTATATTGCTATTTTTTTCATCGATTATTTTATGGCATTTAGAGTGTAAGAAGTATAATAATGTCATAGAAAACCGATTGTGTAAGAGAAAGAGTACACCTGTAAAAGATGACCGCGAAATGACTCCGCGAACTAGTGTATCCTTGTCGACACACCCACCTGATGAAAAAAAGAATAATGATGACGTTATTATTTAATCGAATTATCTGGATTTAACTTGAATTATCTTGATTTAACTTGAATTATCTCATTTATATAATCTAATTAATATATAATATAGTATAGTAATTAGATTTACAAAATATGAGTAAAAATAATGTTTCAGGAATAGATACCGATTTAGATAAACGATTAAAAGAGACCGAGAGCTGTTATAATTTCGAAAAACTAAATTATAAAACGGGATTGTTGGACGAAACGGTTGACGCGACATACATTATTCATTTAGAAGGGAATGGTAGATACGATAATATTTTAAACCAGCTTGAAGAATATAAGCCTACCCAAACGGTATACATTCTATTAAATAAAGGATTTAAATGCTCTAAGAAAGGTATAAAAACTCCATCTGCAGATTTAACCGATTGTTATTTACAGATTTTCAAACACGCAAAAAAAGAGAACTTGAATAATATTCTAATTCTCGAAGATGATTTTATATTTAATGATAAAATAAAGGACCCCTTTCATATTAAAAATGTAAATGATTTTCTTACGAGCAAACAGGGCGATAATTTTATTTATATACTGGGTGCTATTACATGGTTTTTAATTCCATATAACGCTTACAATTATAGACCGTTATGTTTATCCGGTACACACAGTATCATATATAGCAAAGCTCATCGTGACGATTACTTATTAAATTATCCCATTCGTCAAGTGGTTACTGATTGGGACGTTAACTATAATATTAATTTTACCCCTAGATTTATTTATTACACGCCATTATGCTATCAGTTATGCACAAATACTGAGAATTCGATTGATTCGAAATTTTCCAATAAGTATGTTGCATTTGCATCGAATATGGTCAGATTTTTAAACTATAACATAGTATATAGAATTTTAGGCTTGGATAAAAATCCGGAACCTGGGTTTTCAATATTATACTTTTTTGCCAAACTTATTTTTTATCTTGTGGTGCTCGCATTACTATATACACCATTTATACTATATTATATTTATAATAATTTTGACGTCATTAAGGCATATGCATTAAGTGTTATTCGAGAAATTAGGAGTCGTACATAATATACACTACACACACACACACACACACACACACATATACGCCGACCTAAAATACGATATTTTCATCAATCCATTTTTTGATTCGATTATTCGTGGGTTCAAGCATTTTGTTTAATCCGTCCATATAACTGTTACACATTTGTTCATTATTTTTTATCAGTATTAATGCATTATATATAATATTATACATCTCTTGTGTATATATATCGGTTATACGTATAAATACATCATCGATGTTTTTTACATCTTGCGAATTATCATTTTTATGCATTACAGATGATAATTCTTTCATACGTACGTCTTCGGAGGTACCAGTGGTGCCGGGAGTATCGCCCTGGTTGGTCGAAGTATCTTCGTCGTCGTCGTCGTCGTCGCGCAAAAGTTGTTGCTGATGTTGTTTCTTTTTATTGTCTTTTTTTAGGAACGATGCTGATGTTGGTACTCCCGATGCGGACACCCCAGAATTGCGTGAAATGTTAGAAGCGGGAGAAATTATTAAATTATCTATTTCGTAATGGTCGATACGTTTAGCCATATTACCGTGTGACGAAGTTTCGCTGCCACCTTCGAGTATATTTTTATACATTTGGAGAGTATGTAATATATGTATTTTTTCAGTCTGGCTATATGTTCTTATTAAATTGGCGATACCATTTTTGGCCAACTCTATAAGAAGACTATACAATTTTTTATTGGTTGAATTTGCCTTATCATTTTTATTTGCTGATCCGTCGTTAAGGAAGAAGTAGAATTTTTTAAATCTATAAAATATATTGAACAAATAAAACAAATCTTCTTGAGTATCATTATTATACCATCGTATTACCGGTTGAGAATAATTGGGGTGTTGTATTTGTAGTATATTATTATGAATCGTCAACTTTGTTCCTATAGGCGTGAAAGTAAGATAGCCGATTTGTAGTATCGCTTGTAGAGGTTCCAATATTGTTTCAAACCTTTCCTTTTTCTTTTTATGTTTTACAGCACTATACAGCATATTTATCGTTGATTGCATTTCGGTATGTTAATAGTCTTTATGTAAACTATTGCGAATCTTATTTTACTAACTATAAAATACTAGTTATATTTAAATATTTTTATCTAAATATACGTAAATATAAATATATGTGGATGTAAATATACGTAAATATATACGTAAATATATGTAAATATATGTAAATAAATAAATATATTTAAATGGAAAGTATTCATACTACAATTTATGAAAATGATAATGAAAAAGATAATGAAAAGAATAATGAAAAAGAGTATGAAAAGCCTAAAAAAAGTGTAAATGGAATAATTCTGGTACTTTCGTGTCAAAAACATAAAGATACTCGAATGAAAGAGTTTTATTTACATAAAATGAGTTATGACAACTGGGAAGTTATATACGTAATTGGGGATTTATTAATGGAAAAAGATTATATATTAGAAGGGAATATATTGCATATCAAATGCGAGGATTCGTATCTACATTTACTGAAAAAATTAGTTCTTTCTATAAAATATTTGCGCGATTTATTTTACATAAAGGAAGGAATATTAAGATGCGGCGACGACTTGATTTTTAATGAAAAAAACCTGCTTACATTTCTGGACAAAAGAACAAAGAAGTATGACTACTACGGGCAGTCGTATAATGGAAAAGACTACAGATGTTCCATACATACGAAAAATGAATTAAGAAAAATAAAACGAGACAATTTTATGATAGACTATTATAAGACGCATCAGTCTGATTTTTTAAACCCGCATCATAATTTGAAAAACGTTAATATATCACTATACTCGATACGACCGGATATATATGGCGCTGGAGGCGTAATTTATTATATCTCGAATAAAGCTTGCGAAACCTTAATTCGACATATGGAAAATATAAATTATAATATTTTACATTATGATAGATTTACGAAGAGTTATCCATATACAATAGAAGACTGCGCTGTTTCCTTTATAATGTATTTTAATGGTATCGATTTTATACACAATTGGTGCTTTTATGATACGCCGCATAGAGAGACGATTGCCAGGCATACGAATAAGTACAAATAGATACAAATAGATACGAACGCTTACCACTAGTCAATCACTACTTGGAAATTTATATTTCCATATTATCCAAAATATCAATTACAGTATTGGTAATATGAACAGGCTCTGTGATTACAGGAATGCATTCAATCGGTTCAACATACGTAATCGGCTGTACCGCCTCGGCCTTATTCGCAATATTATTTACACACCCTGCTACTTCAATAGAATCTGGTGTGTCCGGTGTGTCCGGTGTGTCATTTGAAGCAGTATGGATGGTAGTCGTATTGGTATAAGTCGAATTCTTTTTCTTCAAAAATGAGTTATGACTTCTCAATGTCGAAACTGGCGTACCATCTTCATAAACATTTGATAAAAATATATTGTTTGAAAATGATAATTTTATACTCGATATGTCGTGTTTCTCGCACCAACTAATACATTTCTGTATATTATTTTTTTTCATTGACTCAATTTTATCGTGGTTATTGCGATTCGTAATAACATTTAATGTAGTAATTATATTTTCCAACTGCCGCTGACCCAATATAGCATTTATTTCCTCTATCTTATTTAAAAAATAATAATCGTGCTCAATATTTAATATCGATACCACATTTTTCGCGTCATTTAATTTTGCGAATTCTTCCATAAATGCCTCTGCTATTTTTAAAGACGAATCCAGTAAGAAATTTTTACATATTATATACTTTTCCGAATTTGCTAATCTGCTTGTATGCGGCTTTGTGATATATACTTCGGCATATATAGAGGATAATAAATATAACAAATCCACTGTTAACTTCGAAAAAATATCAAATATTTTTAAAACAAAGTGCCCTCCCTTTTTCTGCATCGTAATGGCATATATGACCTCGGAAATGATTAATTTACTTACTAATTGCTCTTGTTTATTGAAATCGATAGATACATCAATACCACCATCAGCTGTAATAATATCCATTGAATTCATATATCTATCTTTACAATATTTATAATTTTCTATATTTAAAAGGTCGCCAGTATCATCTTCGCCTCTTATTATTTTCACGTTTGGGTTATTATCTAAGAAATTATTGCTCTTCTTCCATCCCGGGCATCCTGGATCATCGTTTATAAGCGTCATACCATAATATATATCATCCGGATTTTTCCTTACGTGTGATGTAGCCTCGATAAATCCTCCTGGACCTTCGGCTAAATGAAACGTGCTTATACTTGGCAATACATAGTTGCTTCTGATTTCATCAAACTTGAATAATTTCCATAATTCTATCATTTTATAGAATGAACGAGATAATGGTTTTAATTTACTAATCGAGTTTTTATTTCCAGGGATTACGGTGTGAATGAATTCGTATGGATTTGTGAATTTTTTAATACTATCCCAGGCATCGGCGGATATTTCAATTTGTTTTTTAAATTTTGACAAAAAATCGAATAATGAATGTGATATATATGAATTTTTAGGATATATGGGAGACACGGTAGTATTGGCATTATTGGAATTATTATCTTCTTTCAATGATTCAAATGAAAAAGAAATATTTTTATGAATTTTTAGATTTATACCTGATGTTAATATATAATAGGACATTGATGTTTTGTTATATGTATGTAATAAATAATATTTAGATTGTTTACGTGATATTATTTATTGGTTAATTGCCTGATTCTAAATATTATATATTTTTCGGAATTAATATATTTAGGGGAATTAATATATATTTAGGGGAATTTTTATTTTATTATATCTAGTTAATTTATAAGAATAAATTTAGAAAATGGCCAAAAGAAGTAGACGTTCTAGTCATAGACGAACAAAAAGACGTTCTGTGCGTTCGACGCGTAGTCGTAGACATCATCGTGTTAGGCACACCAGGAGGCGGGGTAAACGCATGTGTGGGGGCACGCTCCCCCCCCGATAGACTATTCGATTAAAAAAACACCATTTACAGCTGAAGAAATTAAAAAAAATGAAGAATTACGCCACTCGAACATATCGCACGGATCGCACGGCGAGACTTAAAAAATGGAAATCATAACCACATACAGTTTTATGTATTTATGATTTATTCGCCCTATATTCGCCCTATCCGTGAGTCTAATATACTATTTATTATTTATCTTTATCGTCGCTTCCCTTTTTAGCTTTACTTTTTCCCTTTAGTATTGCCGAAGATGATACAGGTTCTTCTGGCAAAGATAATTTAGCAAATATTGCATCCTGAGGGCTAATTTTTCCTAGTTTAGACGCCGATGATTTTGTCCCTGCTTTTGATTTCTCCAGTATTGATTGCGACGACGACGACGACGACGGCTTAGAACCTGACTCTGCAGCAACCGGCTGAAGTACCGCGGATTTCTTGACGACTAATGATGATGATGAAGATGCACCCATCCCCGTGGAAAACAGATTTGTTCCTTTTACCGATTTAATTTTAGATGATGAAGCGGGTGGAGCAACAGATTTAAATAATTGCGAAACAACAGTATTCGACGCCTCAGGAAGACCTTCCGATTCCGATTCTAATGCCTGAAGTTGAGCTGCAGCACTTGGTCTATACTTAAGTGAAGACGCGCCTTCTCCCTGACCCTGACCCTCACCCTCGCCCATAGACTCGGCAAACTTCAGCGCCGTCATTTGCGCAGCCTTAGTGTCTCTGCGATTCATTTTTTCTTCAAATACGTGAACTCCTGTAACGCTTCTATATACATCTTCAACATCTACACTCGATATTTTTTTGAATATAAAGTACCGATTATAGAACGAGATTTGCTTCTCTTTTGCATTCATATATGGCGCGGATCCGTACCTGTTTCTCAGCGACTGGTCTTGCTGTATATCCGCCTCCATTCTCGCATACAGTTCGCTAAACATTCCCGTGCCATTTGGCAGCCCCAATTTATTCGCCTCCTCGCGCTTAATTAATTGAAAACCGTAGCTATCCATTAGCTGTGTAAAATATGTGAAATTTACCAGAAATTCCTTTATTGTTTTGTTGATAGAATCTTGATATACATTTATAGCATAACCGACAGAACTAATATCGTCGTCAAATGTAGTCTGAGAGTAATCCTTGGTAACCTCCCATATTTTAGCTGCTTCAATATTGAGCGCAATCGAATTTCCTCGTGGTGTCGAACGCAAGGCATTAAACATAGATACTCCGTCATAACACGCCCCTATAAAATACCCGTCTACCTTCGTACACTGACTTAAATTTTTGATAAAGTTATTTAATTTTTCGATGTTCTCAAAGAAGTAGTGTAGGGCGAACTGGCACGAAGATATATTAAATCCGTCGCTGGCTTTCCCGTATTGACGATAAACGCCTTTCCCTAATACACCCTCATCTTTGGGCCCCTCGTTGAATAGAGCACGAACAATCTGCTTTCCTTTTTCCGTGAACACAGCGTCGCCCGATTTTATATTCGCGCTACTGTCACCGTTAACGAATAATGCATAAGGCATAGACCGAAACTTTTTGCGATAATTCAGGAATCGAGAACACGCGCCATCTACACGATTTTCAATATTGTCCTTCGATAAGTCGACGCCAAATACAAATGATAATTTCGCCTCAATCCATTTCGGGAAATCGCCAGCTTTACCTACAGCATAGTCGATAAGCGTATTCCCTTTGGTCGCCGTTTTGGTAATCAATAGTTTTTTCACATATAAGTTATGGAAATCGCGCATTGCTCGTGTCTGGCTATCGCCACTGCTGCGGTTATAATAAACATCATCGTCTGCCAATTCGTCGGGTATATCACGGCCGGTTGTTATCATTTCCTCGCTAATCGGGTTATGAATCGAATACCAATTATTATTCGCCACGTGATACGCATTTCCGTAATTTTTGATTCCCCTTTTATATTCCGCCGTCTTGTCGTATCGTACGCGCTCGGCAATCCATCGCCAATGTTTAGGTTTGGTAGCATCATAACTGAATTCGACAATTGTTTCATCGTCGAATATTTCGTCATTTTTAGTAAACATTTGAAGAACACCATTTTCGTCTTCGCGTAGAGGAATATTACAAATACACGCCTCGGGGTCATATGGGTTAGTGGGATAAAATGGCACAGGCTTATATCCGTCTTCAAGATCGACATCTCCGGCGCGGGGTATATCGTCTGCTATAATGGCGGCACAAGGATTCATATATCCGTGTTTTCGCTCGTCGTACCCTACACGCAAAATAATAGTTTTATACTGTTGTAGCTGGTCGCTTTTCATTGTATCTATCCCGCTTTCGAAAATATTGCCGACAAATTCTTTCAGCCCCTTATCCTTCTTGGTTGTAATTAGGAAATCAATCGTGTTTTGATTGAGCGGTTTCCATTTAAATGACATATCCCAGGTTGTTTTGTGTAGAGGGCCAGCTACACCGACTTTATTGCTTCCGACGCCTGTATGAATGGGTGTATAAATAAGCCCGTCAACATTATATTCGAATATGCCCGATTTTTGGCCGCTGATGATTTGGTTACTGCAGGCAAATATATCTTTTTCGGGTGTGGCTACTTCGAATTTTTTGGACGTGATTCTAATAGGTACAATTTCGCCGTTTATAACGGATTGTGCTTTCATATATCGCAGCGACTGTTTTAATAATTCGATACGCGATTCCTGGTTCCCTTTTCTTACACCACGCAATGATTCGCCGGCTTCCAACTCACTTTTGCGCTCCTGTTCGCGTCTACTTGCGGTGGCACGCATTCTACTGCGCTCTTCTGCTTCGTCTGGTTCTTCTTCAAGTTCTTCCCTTACTCGCGCGAGGTCTTGTTCCTCGACTAGTAAGTTTATGAAAGTATTATGGCGGATGTCACTACCGTTTAAGAAGTAAATATCGAAAGCGGCAAATAAGTTAATGTAGTCGCCTCTTTTGTTGTGTAAAATGTGCTCGCCGTCAATAAGAGTATTGTATATTTTTTCTTCTCTAGATACAGCGCCCGTAAATTCAAATTCCATATTGGTATTAATTAAATATATGCGCCCATTGGGGGCGATATATAACATTTTCCTCAATCCGTCTGCTTTGTCGGTTACGCTATAATGATTTCTTATATTGGGAGTAGTACAATCTTCGTTGATAGGTGCAATATTTAATAACTGAAGTGTATAGGATGAAGGTCCGACGAAATGATTGGGTGTGAGTTTGATAGTTAGACCAGACTCATACATTTCATCCAATTCAGCTTGTCGTGCTTTTGAACCAGCAGAGCTCGACGATTTTGCATTCGCAGCCTGCCTTTTCGCTTTTTCTTCAGGGTATAATAAATAATAATACTGCTGCTTTATTTTAAACAACTCTTCATAAGATACGGGGAAATTTGTGCCCTGTAATCCCGCCAAGACGAGTTTAATTCCAGTTCGTAAGTAATCGGCTAAAATAACACCACTCTTGACTCTTGTTCCGGCACCAACTTTTGAATTGTCTACCTCGATTTCTATCTCGTACTTAGGCTCGCATTCGGACACTTTTGCCGATTTGAATGAATACTCGAGAATGGGGTGACCGTCTTTGCGGTGCGACTCTTTTACTACAGAGAGGTCGACGTGGAATGGGTAATCGTCGTGAACAAGAGTCGTGCGATTAATATGGCGAAATATTTTTTTGTCGTTTTCCCAAGTCGAAATTATAGCTTGGGCGACATCGGATGTCTGAGGAATTAGACTTTCCTTTTGATAACTGAGACGAAAATTGAAATCGTCGAAGTCTACAGGAGGGATAATATTATCACCGTCTTTTGCTTTTGTTTTTTTGATAAATCTGAAATTGACGGCATCGATTTTGTCTGTTCTGCAATAGGTTTGAATACTATTCAGACCGTATATTTCGGCACGTATATAAGATAGTTTTCTTTTACCGGTAGCGATATCAGTGAATTCTGATTGTACTTTGAGACAGTATTCTTGGGACTTTATTATTTTGAATCCGGATGAAATCAATTTTTTTATGACATTATCGAAATCGTCTTTGGTTATTTGTTTGATGCCTTTGGTTCCAAATTTCACCTCTAATTCAGATAGACCTTCATGTTTATTTAATACGTTGTCTAAATATTTTTGCGTCATTATATTGAACATATCTTTGCTTGATGTAGATGTAGGCATAGATGCAGATGTGGATGTAGATGCAGATGTGGATTGTTTAGAACGTGATATCGACATATTTCTTATGTGTTATTTTAGATACCGTTGTATATATAATTCAACAGATTATTTTATATTGTAATCAATTTTATAATACAAAATAAAATATAACACAAACAATACAAAATAAAATATAACACAAACAATACAAAATAAAATATAACACAAACAATACAAAATTCAATCTTTAAGAATTATAATTTTTGTAATATACTCGAATAAAGGTCAGCCTTTGTTTTCTTCTTATTTGATTCATTTATAATAGATATATCAAATTTATTACATATATTAACTAACTCTACCATAGAATATGACGTAATAGCTCGAAGCGGTTTATCGAGCGTTTCTAATTTCCAGTGGCTTTCTTTTATTTTATCTATATATTCGCAAACTTTCAGTGAAGTGTTTGACTGATTCGACATACCCGCATCCACGCCCACACCCACACTAACGGAGTAATTATGTGTTTCTGCGTTATATCGGATAATATTGGTAGGTTTTTCGGCGTTTATCGTCATATCATAATATGTATTTTTATGAACATAAAAGACGTTTACACCGTAGAATAGGCATAAAGCGTGTAATATTTTGGGTGTAATATTTCCCATTACACCCGATTCAAAGCATTTTTTCGATATTTTATTATCTTTTAAGATTTGCTTATTATCGCCCCTTTTTACTTTTTCGACAGTCTGAACTTTAAACTGTTGTTCTGCTGTGAAATAATTTGTTTCATATTCATATGAATTATATCCGTTATATAAAATATAGAAACACCAAAAAAGGGAGTCGGATTGTTTGGGTGTGAAATACTCATCGCGGGCAACATTTTCCACAGTGTGTTGAGAGGAAAATATAATTTTATTTGTTGGTTCTTCGCCACCGCCGCCACCACCGCTACCGCTACCGCTGCCATCATTTGAATCCGAAAATATTTTCTTCTTATTTTTTCTTTCTAGACCTCCTAAACTACCTCGACTTATAGCGTCACACGATAGTTCCATATGTTGGCAATTTTTCAGAAATGTATCTGATAACATTATACTTTTTAGTGCTTTAATTTTCTCTTCCATTTCTGTTATTGCTGATGCATATAGGTTGTACTGATCGGTCATATTTATGAATTGTTTTTTAACGATAGAATTTAAAGATGAAGCAACGGAGTTGTTGCCGTTTATATCTTTTGATTTTTTAAGCGATGATAAATTATCG
>Ga0114966_10001225_pt1 | contig 23929 bp, 26 predicted proteins | sample M_130207_XF_Meta_FD_87029 | JGI IMG/M metagenome (GOLD analysis project Ga0114966, IMG submission 87029) | Freshwater microbial communities from Lake Montjoie, Canada to study carbon cycling - M_130207_XF_MetaG | ecosystem: Environmental > Aquatic > Freshwater > Lake | place: Lake Montjoie... | reverse complement strand
GCCTCATCGGGGACGACGGGGTGCGCGACCGCGGCTCCCGGCTGCATATCTTCGGTCGCGAGTTTCGCCGGGGGGCGTCGCCACCGGTCCGCACCCCCGCTATGGGACGCTGTGCGTGATTGAGTTTGCCGGCACTTTCAAGACGCACGCCGAGGAACTGCGGGAGCGGGCGCAACTCCCGCCAAGGCCGTTTTTCCGTCAGTAGTAGCGGCGCGAGACGACCACGAATTTCCCTTCCCATGCGGCGCGCGGTTCGTGTTCTATCTGCGGCCGATGCCGAAGCCCAAAGCCACTGCCAAGTCCCGCCAGCCCAAGTACCGCCGCATCGTCCTGAAGCTCAGCGGCGAGGCGCTGAAAGCCCGCGGCAGTGCGGACAATATCTCGCCGGAGATCGTCCAGCAGGTCTGCTCGCAGATCAAAGCGGTGCATGCCCTCGGCGTGCAGGTCGCGGTGGTCATCGGCGGCGGCAATATCTGGCGCGGCCTGAGCGCCAGCCACCGCGGCATGGAGCGCACCACCGCGGACTACATGGGCATGCTCGCCACCGTCATCAATGGCCTCGCGCTCCAGAGCGCGCTCGAGCAAATGGGCCTGCCGACTCGCGTGCAAACGGCCATCCGCATGGACAACGTCGCCGAACCGTTCATCCGTCGCCGCGCCATCGCGCAGCTCGAAGACGGCGAGGTCGTCATCTTCGTCGCCGGCACGGGCAACCCGTTCTTTTCCACCGACACCACCGCCGCGCTGCGGGCCAACGAGATCGGCGCGGAGGTCATCCTCAAGGCCACGAAAGTGGACGGCATCTACACCGCCGATCCGTTCAAGGATCCGAAGGCAAAAAAATACGACCGCATCACTTTCACCGAGGCGCTGGCCCAGCGGCTGTCCGTGATGGACTCCACCGCCTTCAGCCTCTGCCTGGACAACAAAATGCCGATCATCGTTTTCGACATGATGAAGTCCGACAACATCAAGAACGTCGTCCTCGGCAAAGCCGTCGGCACGCTCGTGACTGTCGAATAGCACCCTTATGGATCCCGACGAAATCATGCTCGAAGCGGAAGCCGCGATGGAAAAAGGCTTCGAATACCTGCAACACGAATTCTCCGCGGTGCGCACCGGCAAAGCCTCGCCCGCGCTGGTGGAAAACATCGACGTGGAAGCCTACGGCGCGCAGATGAAACTCAAGCAGCTCGCGCTCATCACCACGCCCGAGCCGCGGCTGCTGGTCATTCAGCCGTTCGACGCCAGCACCACGAAGGACATCGAAAGGGCCATCAAGGAATCGAAGCTCGGCATCAATCCCATCGTGGATGGAAAGATCATCCGCCTGCCCATCCCCGCGCTCTCCGAGGAGCGCCGCAAGGATCTGGTGAAAGGCACCAAACAGATGGCCGAGGAAGCGCGCGTGCGGGTGCGCTCGACGCGCCGGGAGGCCATCGACAGCCTCAAGAAAGCCGAGAAAGAAGGCGTCATCTCCGAGGACCAGCTCGAGACTTTGGAAAAGGAAATCCAGAAACTGACCGACCAGTTCGGCAAGAAAATCGACGACGCCATCGTCCACAAGGAAGCGGAAATTCTCAAGGTCTGAACGTCATGCGCAAACTGCTCTTCACCGGTTTCCTCCTCCTCGCCATCGCCGCCAGCCACGCTGCGGTTGTCCGGCTCGCTCCCGAATTCAGCTTCCCCGCCGCGGGCAATAAAACGCAATCGCTCCGCAGCCTGCGCGGCCAGGCCGTGGTCCTGCTGATCTCGAAAAGTCCCGACAGCCGCGCTTTCAAAAAGCAGCTCAAATATCTCAAGGAGATCTACCAGCAGTTCGCCAGCAAGCAGGTTGTCTTCGTCGCCGCGCTCGCCGAGGGCGACGGGCCGGTGAGATCCGACATCCCTTTCGTCGTCGCCACCAATGGCCCCGCCGTGGCAACCGCCTATGGCGTGCAGGACGACTTCACGCTCGTCATCATCGGAAGGGACGGAAACCTCGATTACCAGACGACCAAGGTCTGCCCGCCCGAGCGTGTCCGCGACGTGATCCAGAACTCCTTCGAAGTGCAGTCCGGCTCACGCCGGGACCCGTAAGGCCGGTCGCTGGGCAACCTCTGAGCTTACCAAGCCGTGCGCATCGCCGTCCTCGCCGACACGCACGACCACCTGCCGGAGAAAGTCTGCACACAGATCGCCTCCGCCGATGAAATCTGGCATCTCGGCGACGTCTGCGAACCGGCGCTCCTCCAGCGCCTGCGCGCCGTCGGCCCGCCCGTGCAGATCGTTCGCGGCAACTGCGACTCCGACCTCGACTGGCCGCTGACTCTCGATCTGGAGCGCGCCGGCTTCCGTGCCCGGCTCGTCCATATCCCCGCCCGCACCGCGCCCCCGGGCTGCGCTCTTTTTCTCCACGGCCACACCCACGTCCCCCGCGACGAAATGATCGCCGGCGCGCGTTTCCTCAACCCCGGCTGCATCACCCGCCCCAACTGCGGCGCGCCCGCGAGTTACGCGTGGCTGGAACTGGAGCGGGGCCAGCCGGTCGGGTGGAGAATCGTGCGCGTCTGAATCGCGCCCAGCCCGCTTTGCGCCTCGCGGAACTTTTCCGCTGACCGCCCCGCCCTCCCGTGTATGCTGCGCGCCCACAAACCGCCATGGATCCGCTCATTATCCTGCTCCGCCGCAACGCCCGCACCTCCGTGGAGGATCTGGCGAAGGAACTCAGCCTCACCCCGGCGGTGGTGGCCGAACGGCTCACGCAGCTCGAAGCCGACGGCATCGTGCTCGGTTACCAGCCCATCGTGGATCAGCAGAAAGTGCAGGCCGGCCTCGTCACGGCGGTCGTCGAGGTGCGGATCACGCCGGAGCGCGGCGGCGGCTTTGACCGGCTCGCCGGGCGGATCGCAAACTTCGCCGAGGTGCAAAGCTGCTACCTGATCAGCGGCGGCTACGACCTGCTCGTGGTGGTGGAAGGCAACACGCTCCAGGACATCGCGGCGTTCATCTCGGAAAAGCTCAGCACCATCAAAGGCGTGATCTCCACGGCCACGCGCTTCCGCTTGAAGACCTACAAGGAAAACGGCGTCTCGCTGCTGCGCGAGACGAAGCCCCAGCGCCTGGCCGTCACGCCATGAACGGATTTCAGATTTCAGATTTCAGATTTCAGATTTTCGCGCGAGCTCGCTAGCCGCCGGCTTCGGTTTCTCGTCGGGTGCTTTTCTGCATCATCGGGAAAAAGGGCCGGCGGCATTTTCATCGCTCCGCAAATCCTAATTCCTAAATCCTAAATCCTAAATTTTCCCCATGCCTCTCAACAAACACATCGCCCACCACGTCCGCGATCTTCCCAAGTCCGGCATCCGCGAGTTCTTCGACATCGTGGCGCAGGAAAAAGAGGTCATCTCGCTCGGGGTGGGCGAACCCGACTTCGACACCCCGTGGCACATCCGCGAGGCGGCCATCTATTCGCTCGAACACGGGCGCACGCACTACACCTCAAACCTCGGCCTGCCCGAGCTGCGCACCTCGATCTGCAAATACGTCCACCAGCATTTCGGCGTGGCCTACGACCCGCGAACCGAGGTCATCATCACGGTCGGCGTGAGCGAGGCCATCGACCTCGCGCTGCGCGCCCTGATCAACCCCGGCGACGAGGTCCTTTACCACGAGCCCTGCTACGTGAGCTACGCGCCGAGCGTGACCATGGCGCACGGCATCGCCGTGGCCATCCCCACGCGGGCGGAGGAAAATTTCCGTCTCACCGCCGAGGCGCTCGCCGAGAAAATCACGCCGCGCTCAAAGGTGCTGATGCTCAACTTTCCCTGCAACCCGACCGGCGCCACGCAATCGCGCGCGGAGCTGGAGAAGATCGCGCGGCTCTGCATCGACCACGATCTCATCGTGCTGACCGATGAGATCTACAGCGAGCTGACCTACGACGGCGCGGAGCACGTGAGCATCGCCTCGCTGCCCGGCATGCGGGATCGCTGCGTCTTTCTGCACGGCTTTTCGAAAGCGTTCGCCATGACCGGATTCCGCATCGGCTACGCCTGCGCGCCCGCCGCGCTGACCGACGCGATGATGAAAATCCACCAGTATGCGATCCTCTGCGCCAACACGATGGCCCAGGACGCCGCCATTGAGGCGCTGGAAAACGGCGCGCGGGCCGTGGAAGCCATGCGCCGCGAATACGAGACGCGCCGCAACTACATCGTCGCCGCGTTCAACGAACTCGGGCTCGAATGTTTCAAACCCGTCGGCTCCTTCTACATCTTCCCGAAGATCACCAACTCCGGCCTGACCAGCCGCGAGTTTTCGCTCGGCCTGCTGGAGAAAAAGAAAGTCGCCTGCGTCCCCGGCCCCGCCTTCGGCGCGAGCGGCGAAGGCTTCGTCCGTTGCTGCTACGCCACCAGCCTCGATCAAATCAAAGTCGCCATGGAACGCATCGGCGAGTTTCTCGGCGAGGTGAAGAGATAGAGCGTCCCTCCGCAGTTTCGTAAAAACTTTTGCGCCGTCTGCCGAAACGCTCCGCGGCGTTCGCTGGAACGCGCATCGCCAAACGCCTTGCCTTCGCTGGGTAATTCGGCCCCACGACCGTCACGCTCTTCCCCCACTGCTCATCGGTGATGAACCTCAGCCCTACGTTCCCCGCCTCGGGCGTGATAGCCGCGATCGAGCAGGTCTTTGCGGAAACGCGACGCCGACTTCCGCGAGCAGTGCGGCATCGCGCGCGAGCAGTCGGCGTTGGAACTCGCTCGGCTTATCGCCGCTTAGGATCAGAGCGCGGATGAGCCTCAATGCCGGGCGGCTGAACCGGCTGCGCCCATCAGTCTTCGGCGCTTTGATGACTTCGTAGTTGCTGGCGGGAAGAATTTCAGTCGGTGACGGCCAGCCCATTGCCGCCAGCAGCGTGGGGAGAAGTTCGCTGCAGTGGCAAGCCTTCATCCGGCCGGCCTCAGAGCCCCGGCACGCGACGCTGCTGAACGGGGCCGCTATTCCGACCATGGCCGGACAAACTATGCCGCGGCCGGACAGCCGCGCACCTTGACGACGGGGCGGCGGCTGGGCCAGCGTCCGGCCATGAATTCAGGCCATGTCACCAAAGCCGTCCTCCTCGCGGCCGGCAAAGGCACGCGGATGCGCGAGCTGACCAACGAACTGCCGAAGCCCATGATCCCGGTGCGCGGGAAGCCGATCCTGCTGCACATCGTCGAGGGGCTGCGCGCGGCGGGCGTGACGCACATCCAGATCGTCGTCGGCTGGCGGGCGGAGGTGGTCACGGAGTTTTTCGGCGACGGCGCGAAGTTCGGCGTAGCGGTGGAATACGTGACGCAGGTGGTGCAGGACGGCACCGGCCGCGTGGTGGAACTGGCCAAAGAGTTCGTGGGCGCGGATCCGTTCATCCTCAGCTACGGCGACATCCTCATTGATCCCTCGAACTACGCTCGGCTCGCGGCGCTCGGCGACGCCGAGGCGCTGGTCAGCGTGAAACACAATCCCGGCGAAGTTTCCAAAGGCGGCGCGGTGTTTGTGAACGAGCGCTTTGAACTGACCGATCTCCGCGAGAAGCCGCAGCCCGGCGAGCCGACGAGCCCTTGGTACAACGCGGGCGTCTATTCCTTCCGTCCGAGCATTTTCGAGTTCACCGCGAAGCTGGAGAAATCCCCGCGCGGCGAATATGAGCTGACCGATGCCGTGCGCGCGCTCGCGCAAAGCGGACACCGCGTGCCAGCGCTGGAACTCACCGGCGACTGGGCCGACGTGCGCGATCCCGAGGTGCTCGCGCAGCTCAACGCGTAAGCCGCGCGCTCAGCGATCCTCCGGGGTCAACTGCTCTTCCTGCGCTTTCCGCAGCGCCAATTCCGGTCGCTGCATGGAGATGGTAATCGCCTGCTCCGCGCATTGCAAAACGACGCTGCCATCGCTGATGAGCTGCACCCGGATGCGCGCCACGGCGGGTGCGCCAAGCTGGCCAGCGACCGCCGGAACGACCGTGCCGCGCGGCACTTTCAAAAACTCGCCCTCGCCATAGGCGCGCCCGTTGATTACGGCCAGCGAAGGCGCGGTGCCGGCTCCGAGCAGGATGCTGGTGACGCGAAAGGCTTTCTCATCGAGCAATGGCGCCGGTGCCGCAGCCTGCGCGCCAGGTGTCGTTGCGATCATCGTTTTCTTTGGCACCCAGCCGATCGGCCAAAAGGGCGCGCGCGCGTCCGCGGTCGGAGGCGTAAAGGAGGACCGGCGTTTCAGCTTGTACGGCGCGGGTTCGTCCTTGCCCGCATCGGCATCGGCCGCATGAACGGCCGGAAGTGGCAAAAGGCTGACGGCCAGGGCGAGGACGAAGGGATAGGGTTTCATTGTTTGACGTAGTTGCTGACGGTGAGGAGGGCGCGCTGGGAGCCGAGGTCGTCGCGGCCGGATTCGATTTGCAGGCCGCTGATTTCGAGGAGCGGCTCCTCGTTTTCGAGCGAGGCGACGGCGGTGGCAAACGGGACGAACGCCACTTTCGGCAGATCGATGCTCCAGGACATCCGGCGGAAGCCCACCATCTCCTTTTCCACGATCTCGCCGGCGAGGCGGGTCGTGCTTTTCTCCAGCCCGTGCTGCTTAAAAAAATCGCCGACCCGCGGCGGAAACCAGGCGACCGGGGAGCCGTCGGGAATCATCGACGTGACCTGCCGGGTGGCTTCCATATTGGCCGGCGCGGCGCGTTCGACATCGGCGGTCCGGGCGATCTGGGCTTTGGCCGCGGCAATCATCGGACCGAGGTCCTCGATCCCCTTCCGGGTCGCCGCCTGCCGTCGCGAAAGCGGACCGAGAAGGAGCGTGAAGTAGCAGTAGATCACGCCGATCACCAGCAGGCCGCCGAGGACCAGTTTTTGAATTTCTTCTTTGCCGAGTTTCATCGTTTTCTCCTGGTTGGTTCGGGGGCCGGCTCTTCACCGGAGGTGAATTCCACGTTGATCGCGAAGGTGGCCGTCGGCACCTGCTTGCCATCGAGCATCGCCATCTCGATGCCGTCTTCGAGCATCCGGAATTTCGAGGTGACGTTCTTGTGCTGCGGCGAAATTTTTTCCGCGATCGCCGTGCGCAACGTCTCCGCGACATGGCGCGCATCTTCGCCCGCCGAGAGGCCGTCGATCGAGAGCGCGCAGCGGCGGGGGCCCTCGCCGGAGACATCGCCGACGAACCGCGTCACCTGCACCTCCCGCGGCACGACCTGCATGATCTGCTCGAGGAGCGGAGCCCAGTAGAAGCGATTTTCCACCTTCTTCACGAGCAGGTTGCCGGCTTTTAGTTTCACCGAAAGTTCAACCTCGCGCGCCTTCGCGGCTTTGGATGCCGGGTCCAGCTTGTCGAACTCCTCTTTCACCGTCGCCAGTTCGCTGTTCAGGCTGTGCAGTTTGACCGCCTGCAGCACGTAGTAGCCGGCGAAACCGGCAACCACAGCGGATAGCGCATACATCGTGAGCTTGAGCGGATCGCGGCGCTTGAGCGCCTTCGCCTTGATGACTTCGTGATAGAGATTGAGATGCAGCGACATGGTTCAGTTCCCTTGCAAAAGTTCCACTGCGGCCCCGCAAGCCACGTTCAGGTCGAGCGCCTCAAGGGCGAAACTTTTGCTCCGACTGGCCGGCAATGCGGATTCGCAGTTCGCCAAAGCGCTCCACGATTCGCAGGGCAGATTGAGATTGTCACTGAGGACGCGGAGCAGCGCGGCCGATTTGGCCGGACCGCCGGAGACGTAGATGCGCCCGATGGTTTCCTCGTCGCGATGTTCGAGAAAGCCGATCGAGCTTTGAATTTCGCGGATCAGCGGAGCGAGAGTCACGCGGGTGTATTCCACCACGACTTCGTCTTCCTGTTCGAGGGCCTGGAAAACGGATTCGCGCCCTTCGCCGCTCAGGCTTTCGAGTCCCTCGATGAGCGCCTTGCCGCCGAAATCAATCGACCGAACGAGGATCAATTCGCGCTTTGAGCCGACCATCACCGTCGAGTTCGAGTGACCGATATCGACGAGGAAGAAGGCCTGTCCTTTGAAGACCTCCGGGAAGGCAAACTCGAAGGCGTTGAACGCACAGATCGGAGCGAGTTGCAGCGCGCCGACATTCGTCCCGCTCTGCTCCAGCGCGCCACCGATGACGGAGACCTGCGCCCGCGGCAGCCCGCCGACGAGATAGCGTTTCCGCCCGGCCGTTTCCGCTTCGGCATTGCCCGGAGCGGTCGGGATTTCGTCGCAATCGAGCACGAAATCTTTGCAGTCCTGATTGAGCAAAGCCATGCCGTTGAGCCGCAGTGCGTCGCGCAAAAGGGTGGGCGGCGTTTCCGGCTGCTCGATGATGCGGATGAGCGCGTCGGGACTCGAAATGCCCACGGCGCAGGATTTCGCGGAACCGCCCATGGTTTTGAAAAGGGATTTGAGTTCGCGCCCGAGACTTTCCGCGGTATCGACCGGCCCGCTGAGGACCTGCGAAGCGTAGTGAGTCACGACCACGCGGCTCCCGGATTTGCGCTGGAGGAGCACGGACTTGAGCGAGTAGCACCCGAGATCCACGCCGATGATTGAGGTGAGAGCTTTGGCCATTTGAGTAGGCTTTTTAAGCAGCCGATGTGCCGGGCGCGGGGCTGATTCTCAAAATTTTCCGCCGGTTTTTTGCACCAGATCGCGAGAACCCGCATGCCCGGGTGCGCGCTCGAGATCGGAAAGTATTTGCATCAAGACAACCAGCGCCACACCCGCCGCGATGACGATGAAGAGCACCCCGCCCACGAGCAGCATGGGGCGGTTGCGGCCCGACCCGGGGGGCGCTGGCGCGCTACGCCGCGAGTTCGGCGTCGCGCATGCGCAGGAGATGTTCTGGCATTGGTTCCTCGGTTGCGATTTGCTTCATAATTCTCAAAAAAATTGTTTCGAAATGTTTGGCGCTACTCGTGAAGAAAAAGCCTATGTCGGGCCACTCATCGTATTTCTTGCGATTATGTTCCTCGGCCAGATCCCCGGATGGATCGCTCCCCGCAGTGAATGGTGGGTCATCGCCAAGCCGGGCTACTGGGTGATCCCGCTCCAGACCGTGATCGGCACGGTGCTCCTCGCCCGCTACTGGCGCATCTACCAGATGCGGTTTCCCTCCTGGTGCGGAATCTGGTTCGCCACTCTCATCGGCGCGCTTGCTCTCATTCTTTGGATCGCCCCGCAGCAGTGGCTGGGCTTTGCGCCGCGGCTCATCGGCTTTGAGCCACACTACTTCGGTGGCCCCGACACCTGGATGTATTGGTTCAACCTCGTGGTGCGCTTCATCCGGTTGGTCATCATTGTCCCACTCATTGAGGAAATCTTCTGGCGCGGCTTTTTGCTGCGCTACTTCGTGGACGACGATTTCACGAGCGTGCCGATGGGCGCGTTTTCCTGGACCTCCTTCTGGATCGTCGTTGGCGGATTCTGTCTGGAGCACTCTTTCGCCGACTGGCCCGCGGCGCTTCTCACCGGCGCACTTTTCAATCTCGTGGCCTACCGCACCCGCAGCCTCAGCGCCTGCGTGCTCACCCATGCGGTGACCAACCTGATCCTCGGCATCTGGGTCATGCGGACCGGGCAGTGGGGCTTTTGGTAGAAACGAACCGCGCGCCTCCGCGGCAAGGGATGTGCTGGAACAGCATGCCAATATGCAAAGCACCTTCACGCACAAGGTCCTGATGTGCATGATTTCAGGATTCGCCGCGGCTTCATTGTTCTGGGTTTTCCGGCACTTCGTGCAGCAGGCATTCTGGGAATCCGGCGAGGGCTGGAAAGACAGCCTTAGTGTCTCGTCGGCGGAACGCGGGCGCCGCTAGTTTTTTCGCAAGGGGCCAGCGGTTACCGCGGCGCCCTGGCGATCACTCCGTCCGCGATCTCTCCTGCGATGCGCGCGCGGGCGCCTCAAAAATAAAACGGGACGCCGAGCTTTTTGAACTCCACCTTCTGCTCGCCGAGCCACTTGTCGCCGAGCTTTTCGAAGCCGCCATTTTCGCGGTAGCCGGTAAGGAATGCGTTCACTTTCGCGCGGAGGTCGCCGTTGCCTTTGCGCAGGCCGATGGCCCAGCTCTCCTCCTGGAACGGCGCGAGGAGGGCGCGCGTGCTGTCGGGGTTTTTGCGCGAGTTTTTGAAGGTGGATATCTGGTCGTAGATGAAGGCCTCGGCTTTGCCCTGCACGACTTCGAGCACGCAGGCGTTTTCGTTGTCGAGGACCAGCGGGCGCGCGGCTTTGAGGGCGCGCAGGGCGTAGAGATGGCCGGTGGTGCCCTTCTTCACGGCGATGCTGCGTCCGGTTTTGTCGGCGTCGGCGATGCTGCGGATGTCGCTCTTCGCGCCGACGAGCAGGCAGAGGCCGGTCTTCAGGTAGGGCTCGGAAAAATCAATCGACTGGGCGCGCTCGGGCGTGGCGGTCATCGAGGAAATAATGAGGTCGAGCTGGCCCGTCTTGAGCGCAGGGATAAGGCCGTCGAAGGGGAGGTTCTGGATTTCCACGGTCCGGCCGAGATGCGCGCCGAGCGCCCGCGCGAGGTCCACGCTCACGCCCGCCGGCTCGCCGCGCTGGTCGCGCATTTCGAATGGCGGATAGGCCAGCTCCATCCCGACGCGCAGTTTTTTTTCCTGCGCCTGCGCGGGTCGCGGGAGGATGAGGAGCAGCGCGAGAAAAAGGTAGCCGAGGGTTTTCACGGACGCGAATCTAGGTGCCGGGTCCCGCCTGCCAAGCGGTGAAAATCATTGAATGAAACCCGGCCCATTCAGTCCGAAGATTACTGCGCCATGAAACTCCAAGCCCTCGCTTTTTTCCTCCTCGCCGCCCTGCTCCCGCTCGCCGCTCCGCGCACCGCCCAGGCGGCGGATGTTTCCTTCGACTATTTCTACGATGCGCTGCTGCCGCACGGCGAATGGATCGAAGTCACCGATTACGGCTTTTGCTGGCGGCCGACCGAGGTGGATCGCGCTTGGACGCCCTACTCGGATGGCTACTGGGCTTTCACCGACGCGGGCTGGACGTGGGTGGGCTACGAGGAGTTCGCGGGCATCGTCTATCACTACGGGCGCTGGATGAATTTGGTGGATGTGGGCTGGTGCTGGGTGCCGGATTACGAGTGGGGGCCGGCGTGGGTCTCGTGGCGGAAGAGCGACGACTACGTGGGCTGGGCACCGCTGCCCCCGCGCGCCTACTGGCAGCCGGAGATCGGCATCAGCACGTGGGTGGACACGACCTACGACATCGGCCCGGCGTTTTACAGCTTCTGCCGCGTGCGCGATTTCGGCGCGCCGGTGTTGCGTCCCGTGATCATCGATCGCTCGCGCAACGTGGTCATCATCCGCAGCACGGTGAACATCACGAACATCACCTACAACTCCTACGGTGCGGTGCCGGTGGTCTATAATGGCGGGCTGAGCTACACGGTCATCAGCCAGCGGTGCGAGCGGCCGATTCCCACGTTGAAACTGGTGCGCCGCACGCAATTCGACCGGGCGGATTTCCGCGATGGAGCGGGTCGCTTTTCGCCCAATGCGCGGACCGTCGGGAATCAACTCCTGGTCAACGCGCCGCTGGTCGCCGCCCCGGTGCGGCGCGAGTTTTTGCAGGCGAAGGTGAAAAAGACCTTCGCCGCGAACAAGGTGGACAGCGGCTGGGCGGGCGTGAAAGACGGGCAAGAGCGCACGGAATTGCGGCAGAGATTTCAGCGCGAAACCAAGGGGCTCACGCCGTCCACCGCGCCGGCCCGGGCGGTGCTCGCGGCGGATTTGCAGGTGGTGCCGGTGCAGGGCGACGCGCAAGCGGTGCTGCCGGGTTTTGCCGGCAAGGGGCCGCGCGGCAAAGGTGATCGTCCGCAGCCGGGCGGGGCGGCCACCGCCATGCCGCCGCCCGCGCATCCGGCGGTCCCGGGACCGGGCGAACCACCGCTCACCGAGCCGCGCGCGGTGGTCCGGGGCGACCGCGAAAACGGCCGCGGAAAAAGCGCTGAGGCAACTCCGCCGCCGGTGATCTCGGTCCGTCCGTCGAGGCCGGTGAGCCCACCGGCGAGCAACCTTCCCGCCGCGCCCGCGACTCCTCCGGTGGCCACCGTGGCGGCACCCACCCGCCCCGCCGAACCGCGGACTGCCGATCAACCCAAACCCGACAAAGAGCGTCCCCCACAAGAGCCGCCGCGCAAACCCGTGGTCGTCGTGCCGCCAGCCGCACCGGGCGTCGGCGACGTCGCTGTGGAGCCAGCGCCGAAGCCCAAAGCCGACCCACCCGCCGGGGGTTCTCGTCCGCCCAGCGAAACCCGCCGACCGACGGTGGGCGAGGGTCAACCAGCGGTGGGCGATCCGGCCGTCGCCCAAGCGCAGGCCGCGGCGGAAGCCACCCGGGCAGCCCGTGTGCAGGCGGCAACCGAGCGGCAGAAATTGGAGGCGGATCGGCAGCGCGCCGCCCGGACTGATGCCGAAAAACTTCACCAGGAACAAAAGCGTCTCGAACAGCAGCAAGAAGCGGAAGCCCGTGCCGCCGCGGCCCGCGCGAAGATCGCCGCCGAGCAGGCCGCAGTCGCCGCGCGGGAGCGGGCCGACTTGGAAAAGCAAAACAAGGAACTGGAAATGCGGCGAGCCGCGCAGTCTGACGCCGAAAAACTCCGCGCCGAACAGGAACGGGCGGCGCGCAAACTGAACGCCGAATCTGAAGCCGCCGCCCAACGGCAAAAACAAGCTGCCGAAGCCGCCGCGCTCGCCGCCGAAAAACAAAAGAGCGAAGCCAAAGAGCACCACCGTGCCGCGCAAAAGGAACGCGAGAAACTGGAGGCCGCCCAAGAACTGCTCGCCCGCGAACAGGAAGCCGCCACGCTGCAAAATCAACGCGCCGCCCAACGCCAGGCTGAAGCCGCGAAACAAGCCGACCTGGAGCGCCAGCAAGCCGAGGCGCAAGCGCTGGAGCGTCTGAAACAGCAGCAGGAGCAAATCCTCGAACAGCGCCGGCTCATGCAGAGCGAGCAGCAAAAAGCCGCGCAAGAAGCCGCGCAGCAACAAGCCGCCGCGCGCGCCCGCGAACAGCAGGCGGAACAACAAGCCGAGCAGCACCGCGCCGCCCAGGAGGTGGCCAAACACCAAGCCGCCGAACAGCGGCGGCAACTCCAGATCGAGCAGCAACGCGCTGCCCAAGAGGCCGCGAAACAGCAAGCGGCCGAGCAGCGCCGCCAGCAACAAATCGAGCAGCAAAAAGCCGCGCAGGAAAACGCCCGGCAGCAAGCCGAAGCCCAACGCGCCGCCCAGCAGCAAGCCGCCCAAGCCGCACAACAACAGGCCGCCCAGGAGCAGCGGCGGGGCGACCGGGACAAGGACAAAGGACGCTGATTCTCGGCCCGCCGGAATTCACTGCCGGCCGCTTTTCCGGCACTGTCTCAACGCTCGGCTTGCATCGGAAATCTTCCGGCCTAGGAAACATTCGTGCTGACAAGACTGGAGCATCTTTTCACTCTCACCGCTCCGCTGTTCCCGCAGCATCAATCAACCTTCACCCATATCTATCATGTCTGAACTTTTACCCCATATCCGCCCCGTCACCTACGAAGGCCCGAAATCGAAGAACCCGTTCGCTTTCAAACACTACAACCCCGGCGAGATCGTCGAGGGCAAGACGATGGCCGCCCATCTGCGGTTCTCGATTGTGTACTGGCACACCATGTGTGGTCAGGGCGCGGACATGTTTGGCGGGCCGACGGCGATCCGCCCGTGGGATGCGGGCCTGAGTGGGCTCGATCTGGCCAAGGCGCGGGTGCCGGCGTTCTTCGAGATCGCGGAGAAACTCGGCATGCCCTACTACGCGTTTCATGACCGCGACGTGGCCCCGCACGGCCAGACGCTGCGCGAGTCCAACGCGTGGCTCGATACGATTACGGCGCTCCTGAAAGAGCAGCAGCAGCGCACAGGCATCAAGCTGCTGTGGGGCACGGCCCAGCTTTTCGTCCACCCGCGCTACATGCACGGCGCGGCCACGAGCTGCAATGCGGAGACCTTCGCCTTCGCCGCGGCACAGGTGAAAAAGGCGCTCGAAGTGACGCACGAACTCGGCGGCGAGGGCTACACCTTCTGGGGCGGACGCGAGGGCTACTCGACGCTCTGGAACACCGACATGAAACGCGAACTCGACCACCTCGGCCGGTTCCTCCACATGGCGGTGGACTACGCGAAGTCGATCGGGTTCAAGGGCCAGTTTTACATCGAGCCGAAGCCAAAAGAACCGACCAAGCATCAATACGACAGCGACGCGGCCGCGTGCCTGAATTTCCTCCGCGAATATGATCTGCTCCCGCATTTCAAACTGAACCTCGAAACCAACCACGCCACGCTCGCCGGTCACTCGATGCAGCACGAAATGGAAGTCGCCGGAGCAGCCAACGCGCTCGGCTCGATGGACGCGAACACCGGCGACCTGCTCCTCGGCTGGGACACCGACCAGTTCCCGACGGACATCTACCTGACCACGCAGTGCATGCTCTCCACTCTGAAATACGGCGGACTCACCACCGGCGGCGTGAACTTTGACTCGAAGGTGCGCCGCGAGAGCATCGACCCCGAGGATCTTTTCCACGCGCACATCGGCGGCATGGACGCCTTCGCCCGCGGCCTGAAAATCGCCGCCGCCATCCGCGCCGACGGCCGGCTCGCGGATTTCGTGAAGAACCGCTACGCCTCGTGGGACAGCGGGATCGGCGCGAGCATCGAGGCGGGCAAGGAGAGTTTCGCGTCGCTGGAAAAGCTCATGCTGGAGAAAGGCGAGGCCGTGGCTTGCCAGAGCGGGCGACAGGAATTCCTCGAGAACCTGATCAACGAATTCATCTAGCCATCAAGGCAAAGCAAAACCGCCGGACGCAGATCTCGTCCGGCGGTTTTTGTTTTCGTCTGGAAGCGGGTGTCGCGGAAGCGAAACCGCGCGCCTGGCTACTCGTTGGGCTTGGTCTTGCGCAGGCCCAGGACCTTGTCACCGACCTTGAACTGCCCCCGTGACTTGAGGATTTCGACGCGCTCGAAACGCTTCAGGACATTGCGCTTGGCGGTGATGGTGCTTTGACCTTTGAGAGAGCGATGTTGGGACATAAAATGATGAAACAGTTTTTCGGAAAGGGCGGGCACTATACGGACCGAGTGCGGGATGAAAAGGGGAAATTTCAGCGCGGCCAATTCCGCGCGCGCAGCGCGGCCGGGACGATCAAGTCTGGGGCTCGGCGTTCACAAATCTGCCTTTTCTCTCAAGATTTCCAGTTGTCATCAAAGGCAACTCCACTACCTTCCCGTGACCGGATTTCAACCAATGCATCCCAATCCCCAACTCCGCACGCAGGCCTTCACCCTGGTCGAGCTTCTGACGGTCATCGTTATCATTGCGATCCTCATGGGGTTGCTCTTTCCGGTCATGAACGGCGTAAAGGAACAAGCGCGCAAAGCCGAGGCCAAGACGGCCTGCGCAGGCATCGTGACCGCAGTGAGAGCCTACAACGCTGAGTACGGGAAATACCCGACTACGAGCAGCAGTACGACGCCACCCACGGCCGACGTAATTGTTGGCGATAGCGTTGGCAGCGGGACGGCAGGCAACGAATTCCTTTTCAATATTCTGCGGAACATCGGCACAAATGCGACCACGCCAAACCCGGGCAATCCCCGGAGAATACCATTCATGGAGGGAAAGGTCTCGACCGCGACTCCACCCAAAGGCGGGTTCGCCAACGGAGCCTTTTTCGATCCTTGGGGAACCCAATACTGCGTGGCCATCGACTTCGACTACGACAATCAACTCAACACCCTGCCTTACACCGATTTCAAAGGCCAAACCGTACCACAAATGGGAGTCGGAGCCTACTCGATCGGCAAGGACGGCAAACTGGGAACCAACGGCAAATTCAAGGACGGCAGCACCACGTCGGACGACATCATTTCCTGGCAATAAATCACGGTCTGAAAAAGCGGGTGTAGTTCAATGGTAGAACGGCAACTTCCCAAGCTGCATACGAGGGTTCGATTCCCTTCACCCGCTCCAGCCGCCGCAACCGCAGGGCTTTCTGGCTAATATTGGACCAGAAAAAGTGCAAACGGGGACAGCAACGGGAACAATCTGGAAAGTTCTCCGTGGTTGTTCGCGAAATGTGGAAATCGGGTTGTGCGGTAGGTTCACGGAGACGCGACGCATCGCCTCCCGTGCATTTGAATCAATTCCCCGCCATAGACCGCGCTGATCGCCGCGCGTAATCTGGAGGCAGATGACCGCCCAACGTGACGCCCTGCTCCGCCTGCTACGCGACGACGATCCCGCAACGCTGAATCTGCTCAAGGGGCAGCTTGGCGCGCGCGGCGTCTCGGCCCTCGCGGAAATGCGCGCCTTGCTCGCGGTGGCTGACCCCGCGGCGGCACGGCATCTCCGGGACGTGATCGCGCAGATCGAGACCAACGAAGCGGAGGCCGATTTCGGGAAGCTCTGCGCGGGGTTCGGGCGCGACGGCGATCTGGAAGAAGCGGCTTGGCGGCTCGCGGCGTTGTTTCTGCCCGGCGAGGATTTTGCTGCGCAGCGCGCCAAGCTCGATGAGTGGGGCGCGGAGGTCGCGCGCCGGCTGGGCATGGCGGAAAACGAACTCGACCGCATCGAAACGCTCGTCGAGTTCCTCGGCGACGAAGTGGGGCTGCGCGGAAACGTGGAGGACTACGAGAACATCAACAACTCGCTGCTGCCGGAGGTCATCGACACCCGCCTCGGCATCCCGATCACGCTCTCGCTCGTCTATATCCTTGTCGGGAGGCGGGCCGGGATTCCGATTTCCGGCGCGGGGCTGCCCGGTCACTTCCTCATCCGCCACGGGCAGAATTTCTTCGACCCCTTTCATGGTGGCGTTCGGGTGGGGCTGGATGAGTGCCGGGCGCGCGTCGCGCAGCATGGGCTGGCGCTGACGGCCTCGACCCTCCAGCCGTTTCCAGCCCCGCAGTTCCTCGCGCGCATACTCAATAACCTACTCGCCCTCGCTGAGGAAAGTGACCCACCGCTCGCGGCGAAAATCGCCCGTTGGATCGACGGGATCGCGCAGTGAGGGAGAGTGACCAGCTCCACCCGCCTACGGCGAGCCCGCTCCGCCACTCCATTTGGAAAACGGAACGCTCACCAAATTCGCGTTGAAGTAGCGCGGGTCGTCCGTGACCTCGGCTCCCAGCCAGGCGGGCCGGTCGATGCTCTCCGCTTCACTTTCCAATTCGACTTCGGCCACGATCAGGCCGGCATTGTCGCCGTGAAATTCGTCGATCTCGAACTTGAGGTCTCCTTGCGGCACGACGTGGCGGGTTTTTTCGATCAATGGTTTTTCGCACAGCGCATCCAGCATCAGGTTCGCGTCGGCCAAGGGGATTGGGTATTCAAACTCCGCGCGCGAGGCTCCCCGCGTCATTCCTTTGACGGTGATCCGTGCCTCGTCGCCGAGCGTCCGCACCCGCACCGTGCGCTCTTTCACGCTGGAAAGATAACCTTGGCGGATCAAACGCCCCGAACCTGCGGCAAGGTCACGCCACTGGTCGGAGGCCAGCAGGAATTTGCGTTCAATTTCGGTGCCCATAAAATTCAGTCGTAAAGAAGCTCACGCGGGAGAGCCATCTTTAGCCTGCACCTGATCCAAAAACCGCGCGAACAGGATCGCTACAAAATCCAGCTCGGCGGAGAGCCGATGGTCGTCTTCGATGATGTGCAGTTCGAGGCGCGTCGCCGCGCTGAACTGCCGGGCGAACCGGATGCTGTGCTCAACGGGGATCACGTCGTCGCCCCAGCCATGGACGATGCTGACAACGGGTGCGTGAGGCACGGGGTTCTGCTCGGCATAGCCCGGCATGTAGAACGCCGGAGCCATCAGGAACAGCCCGCGCGGCTTCAAGACCGCCGAGGCGACGGTCGCCACGTAGCCGCCCATGCTGGAGCCCACGAGGATCAGCCGCTCCGCCTGCGCGGCCCCGGAGGCGAGCAACCGCTTCACGCGCGGGTCAGCATCCGGCAAATCCCGGTAATCGGGGCTCTCCACGGCGAACCCCTTCTGCTTGGCGATCTCGGCCAGCCTCTTGATCTTGCTCCCCCACGGGCCGCTTTCCATTCCGTGGTTGAAATAAACGGTGCCGGGTGTGGTGCTCATCACGCTGCCCTCCTGACGCTCACCATTTTTTCCGCGTCCAGCACGCGCTCACCATCCCAGCGGTAAGCCGTCAGCATCCCACCCTCCTTGGCGACGCTGTAATCTACGCACGCGACGTTGGGCGCGAGCAGTTCCGGGGTCGCGGGTGGCAGCCAATAGTGGCCGACGAACACCGGGGGCTCGGTCGGAGCATATCCGAGTTTCAGCGCCGCCGTGTCCACCGGCACCTTCGGCACGGTGTCGCACTCCGGCATGCACAAGCTGTGGAAGGTGTGGCCTTCGCCACTCAGCCACCACTTCGTGCGGATGTCGCGGCGCACGACCCCGCCCTTGTCGGTGAACGTGTGCGGCTCGGGCAATCTGATCTCCTTGCCTTTGATGAGCACTTCGACGGCCCGATACTCGGGCGTGCCCTTCACGGCGGATTTGACGAGCAACTCGTCGGTCAGCCGGTTGTCCCCGTCGAGAAACGCAATCTGCGCCGCATCCCAGCAGGCGTGAATGATACGCGCGCCGTCGAGTTCGAGGAAAAGCGGCAGCGTCTTGAACCAGTTCAACCACCCCGCCCATTCCTCGGGCTCAGGGATGGCGATCTGATCGAGCGTCGCTTGGTGCTGCCTCATTTTTTCGGCATCACGGGGCCGAAGGTATCCGCCGCGCCCATCCGGGGTGTGATAGGCGATGGCGTTGTATTCATGGTTGCCCATGACGGCGAGCGCCGTGTCAGCATCCATCATCGCCTTCACGATTTGCAGCGTCTCGCGAATCTTCGGTCCTCGATCCACGAAATCGCCCATGAAGATCACCGTGCGCTCGGGGTGGCGGTAAGCGCCCTCGCGCTCGACGTAAGCGAGTTTTTCGAGCAGTGCGCGGAGTGGATCGGCATGGCCGTGGATGTCGCCGATGATGTCGTATTTTTGGTTTTTGTTTTTCATAAATTGGGGTTCTCGTTTCGCGTTCATCGGCAGGGCATCCCTTCCATGATCCAGCCCATGACGATTGCGGCGGGCGTGAACTCGGGCTCGTCGTCCGCCGCGGGTTCCTCGTCCCCGTCCTCCGGCGGATCGGCTGGCAGTTTGATCGAGGCGAAAAGTGCTTTCAGAAATGTCCAAGCATCGCCGTAACCGTTGATGACCACGCTGCCGATGGCGGGACGTTCATCGACGATCAGATGCCGGAGCGCGCTCTCGAACAATCCGGTCCCTTCCGTGCCGTAGTCGTCGGCCTCGAAAGCCGGGCCGACCACCTGAGCCAAGCGGAAGGGCTCGATGCCAAGGTTCTCGGTGGCGTGCTCGTTCAGGTCGTCCCAGCCGATGTCCTCATCAGCGCCAAGGCGGCAGAAGTCCCAATAGAGGGTGGCGAGGGCGAGCAGGCGGACACGCACGAGGGTTTCCTCGACCGCATCGCGGTAGGTGGTCAGCCCGGCCTTCTCCAGCATGGCCCACGCGCGCTCCGCCCATTGCATTTCGCTGCCGAGAACCCACACGTTGAATATCTCGCTGGCACCGTCCTTCACTTCGTCCCATGTGAGCACGCTCCCCGGCGCTTGGTTGGCGTTATCGCTCATTCTTGGCCTCCTTTGGGATTTTCGTTTTCATAATCTGGACGTGGATTGGGCGCGGATTCGCCATCGGGGATGAAGCCGAAATCCCGCTCCGGTATCAGCACCCCGCCCAAGTCCGGGTGGCCGCGAAACGTGGTGCAGCCGGCAGGCGGAAACGTGCGGCGGACACCTTCGAGCGTCGCCATTTGCGCCCAATACTTGCGGAACCGCCGGTAGCAGGCCGGGGATTCGGCGAGAAGTCGCCGGGCCTCATCGTTCCGGCCAAGTTTCCGCAGGGCTTCGATCGCGTTGCCGAACGCGGCGGCATCGTCCGGCCACAACCGGCGCAGTTCCGCCCATATCGGCAGGGCGCTCTCGTAGTCTTCCTCGGCGTCGTAGAGACCTGCGAGGCGCAGCAGATAGAGCCCGGTCGTCCGCCCCGCTTCCGGCGTTGCCTCCAGCAGACTCCACGCACGGTCGGGATCGGTCGCGGTGCAGGCTTCGACCTCCCCCATGCGTTTGCGAAAGGTGGCATCCTGCTCGTTGGCAAGAACAAGGTCGGCGAGGAAGGGCACCATCATTTCGAGGCCCGGTTGCTTTAAGAAATCCCAGATCAACGCCGGCCTGAATTTGAGCGCCCAAAGAATGTGATACCGCGCGCCAAGGTGATTGCCTGCCCGCGCGTGCTCCACCGCGTAGCGCATCTGCGCGTCCAGCACCACGTCCGCCACGCGGTTGTGGCCCTCGCGGATGAGTCCTTCGACTGTCTCCAAGCCCGCCCTCCAATCGTGCTCGAACTGCGCCGCGGCGCCGGGTTCCTGCGCCACCGCCAAGGGATTGAGCGTGAAATAACCGGATGCGCCATTAAACCGGAACAGCCGGCGCACCCCCTCGGGGTAGTGCGTCAGATCGTCGGCGGAAAGTTGGATGGGGGCGTCTTTGTCGCGCGCGGCGGCACAGACATCTTTGAACCGTGTCTCGATGAAAAGATGGGCTTCCTCCAGCGTCGGCTGGTAGTCCCGCAGCCATTCCCACAAAGGCCGGAGATCGGTGTCGCCGAGGGCGTGGGCGTAATAGTCCTCCGACCGTCGAAACTCCAAAAGCAGCCAGCCGAGCGCCTCGTGGAACTCGCCTAGCCGTGAGGCGAAACAGGCCATCTGATAGGCATCTTCCTCCAAGGAATGACCGCTTTCCTCGACCAACCGCAGCGTGTCGCGGGCTTCCTCGGTCCGCCCCAAGAATTGCAGCGCCAGCATCGTCTTGATGATTGTCCCGTAATGCCGGATGCCGCGTTCGATGAGGCTCGTCCCGAGAGTGGCCACATCCTCATGCCGTTGAATCTGCATGAAAAGGTGGACCAGCCGACATTGCGCGAAGTCGCGCGCGTCAGGATCGTTCGCCTCCACCTTGCGCAACGTGGCCTCCGCCTCCGCGTAGAGGCCCAGCGCCTCCAATCCTTCCGCTTCTTTGAACAGTTGGGCTGTATTTAGTTCATTCACAACGTCCCCATACGGCGCGGGCACCTCGTTGTGTGCCGGTATTTCATTCTTTTTCACGCCCTGAGAATCGCCTTCCTCCTGTTGCTCCGAAAGCGCAACGAATGTAAGATGCTTACGCCTATGAATAAGTATTCCGTGATGCTCTCCAAGGGCGGTCTGTCCCTCGACCGGCTGCACAACTTCGTTTTGATCGCCGAGGCCGGCGGGCTCACCAAGGCTGCGGGAGACAATTTGGCGAAGCTCAGTCTGTTCAGCCGGCAGATTCGCGACTTGGAGGAGTTTTTCGGGGTGGAACTCAAGCGCCGCCACGGCAAAGGCATCGTCATCACGGAAGCTGGCCGGCGGCTCGCGCAGCTCACCCGCGGGCACCTGCTCGGGCTGGAGGATTTCCAGCGCGAGGCGCGACAGCTCCCCAAGCGGCTCTCCGTAGCCTCCGGCAACAGCGTCATCGAATGGACGCTGCTCCCCAAGCTCGCCGAGCTGCGCGCCGCGCTGCCGGGCACGACGTGGGAGTTTTTCAGCGAGCGCACGGCCAGCACCATCGCGAAGCTCGTGGACATGACCATCGACCTCGGCCTCGTGCGCGAGAACGCCGTGGTGTCGCCGCTGAAATCCAAGCGGCTGTTCGTGGCGGATTACGCGCTGTTCCTTCCGCGCAAGCTCGCGCGCGGCATCACCGCCGAGAATCTGAAATCCCGCATCGTCGACCTCCCCATTGCCACGTCGCTCGGCGGAAGTTTCCGGCGGATTCTTGACGCCTCGGCAGCGAAAGCGAAGTGGCCGCTGAACATCGCCGTCTCGTGCAGCTCCTTCACCCAAGCCGCGCGCACCGTCCACGCCGGAGCCTGTGCCGCCGTGCTTCCGCAGATTGCTGCGCAGGACTTCGACCCCGCCAAGGTGCTGCAACTGCCACTCCCCTTCCTGCGGGAAAAGTTCTCTCACATTTGTCTGGTGTGGAATCCCCGACTGGTGGAGGTGCGCCCCGTGGTGCTCGACTCGATTACGGCCGTCGAAGCGTCATTTCCGTTGTGAGTGCAAAGGGCGTGCAAATCGCCAATCAAGGGAGCTACCGGCCGAGCGAGAGTCGCTGCGCAACATATCGGGGCAGCTTCGCGCGCAGGATTTTTCGCCGCGCTTTGGCGATGTCATAATCCACCCGGCGAAACTCGACCCAACGGGCTTGAGGATCGTAGATCGCGTAGCACGCGTCGGGGCAGAGATCGCGCGGCTGGCCCACGGAGCCGACATTGATGAGCGTCTTTCCACCCGCAGGTAATTCAATCCGCCCCTTTCCGCGCCAGGACTTGATGTTCCCAGTGTTGCTCAGGTGCCAGACCATGGGCACATGGGTGTGACCGCAAAAGCAGAGCGGTGCCGATTGAACCTTAAAGTGCTGCGGCGCCTCCGCCTCTCGCATAATGTAGTTCCACTCGCCTGGAGCATTCAGCGAGGCGTGAACAAACTGGCAACTCTCGTTCGCGAAAGTGAGCGGTAGCGCGCCGACATACGCGCGCTGCTCGGTTGAGAGCTTCTGCCGTGCAAATTCGATCCCGCTCTGCGCCACTTCATTGTGAACCTGTTCTGGCGGTGCCGTATTGCTACTACCGCTTTGGACGGAGTTTTTTCGGCAGCCCGGCTCGACACTTCATACAAAACTCCAGAGTGCCGTCGTCGATGGTGGCGTTGGAGTCGTTTTCCACTTCCCCGCACATGACGCAGTCGGCGTGATCGTAAGGCATGTCGTCGAGCCCGAAGGCGTGACCAAGCTCGTGAATCGCAATCCCGCTCATTCTGTTAATGAGCTTATCGGTGTCGGGATCGTCGGCGCGCATCGGTTCGATGCCCATGGTTCCCGCACCGAGGCCGAGCCAAGCCAGGCCAAACAGAAAGTTAAAGTGCTTGTTTAAGGTGATATTGTCCTCCGTCACGCAGAGATTGGCCAGCACGCCCCTTGTGCGCCTGTTTTTCATTTGGTTGATCAAAACCGTGGCCGACCTGCCGTTCCAGTCCGGACGCAGCGAGGGGCGCTCGTCGATGAAGCAGGGCTGGATGATCACAGGGCAGCCAAACGCGACGCGAATGCACGCAGCCACGGGGCCGAGTAAGCCGTCTTCGATGTCGCCCAAGCGCCAGATGGCAATCTTGTCGGTGGCATCGAGAATGAGCGGTTGGTCGCACCCGCTGCACGCCTGGGCGTCAATCGGGTGGCAGAGGTTGCAGTGTTCGCAAAGGTTGTGGTCGTTCTTCATGGTCTATCGGTGCGGTGGTTTGATCTGTCCGGGACGTAGGGCCAAGAAGAATTCAAATGGGCGGAGGAGGTCGTCGAGGAGCCGATGCTCGTGGGGCAAACTGCGTTTTGATAGGAACCCACCGACACCCATTTGGTGATGAATTTCCGGGTCCGCTGAACGCTCGCTTTCACTTCCGGCTGTAGCACTCGGAGGCGGCACGAAACGTATTCACGTGCAGCGGGGCGAGCTTTTCCGAAATCGGCTCCTGATAGCCGCCGGCCAGGACAAAAAACGCGGGAAGGCCGGCCTCCCGCAGCCAGCGAAACACCTGACGATCACGCTGGTAAAGCTGGCTCGTGGAAAGGCCGAGGGTATTCATGGGGTCATCGAGGTGCGGGTCTGCGCCCGCCTGATAAATCACCAGGTCCACCTCCCATGCCCGCAGTTGTTCGCACCCTTCCTCCACCACGGAGAGGTAGCGCTGGAACGCACCGGAAACGCGCTCCAGTTGCCGATGCACGCTG
>Ga0114966_10001224_pt1 | contig 23969 bp, 25 predicted proteins | sample M_130207_XF_Meta_FD_87029 | JGI IMG/M metagenome (GOLD analysis project Ga0114966, IMG submission 87029) | Freshwater microbial communities from Lake Montjoie, Canada to study carbon cycling - M_130207_XF_MetaG | ecosystem: Environmental > Aquatic > Freshwater > Lake | place: Lake Montjoie... | reverse complement strand
ACCATGATTTTCACATGGTCCACCTGGCACGCCAAGAAATGTCGACGGGGCCACTGACTGACGGTGACCAGACTAATTTTCATCTTTTGAAAAGAAGAAAACGAAACCCTTAAAACGGTTTTGTTTCTTATTTAACAAGGAAACACCTCGTACAAAATGACCGTGACCCTGTACCCCAGCCGGCTTTGGGGAATGAATCCCGCACAACGCATTCTCACGCTCCGAAAATGGATGCGGGGTTTGCCTCCCTTTTCCATTATCTTGACCGAGGCGTGTTCGTATTTGAGCGTTTGGAACATGGTCCTCTTGTGGGTTCAACCCCGCGTAAGTCCCTGTATTTTTTCGTACACGTCGCTTTTTTGCGCCGTGGGAGGATTCTACATGGCGTGGGTGTTTCCACGATTCCTCGAGGTGCACTACCTGCACGTCCGCCTCGGGTTTTGGGAATCGGTAATCACCGATATCGTGGCCCACCAGTTGCCACGACTTTTCTATCTTTCACAGGAGGGTCATCACCACAACAAACCCACTACCACCTTTCTTCTTTCACGGTCAGTTGTTCTCTTCTACTTTTTATGGTATGGTATCGACAATATCCGCGACCGGTACCTTCTTCGTGAACTCGATTTATTCCTTATTCTTTTGTTGACCGAGTTACTTTATTGTTTCATGCACAGGTAAGGAAGAGCTACCATCGTGTGGACAGCGAGGTTTTTGTCATTATTAATTTTTTGAGATGTGCTTGATTGTTTTTTTTTTCTTGTCTGAAAAAAACAATGCACCGTTTGCCCAGCGATATCCTCACCCATATTTATGAGTTTGACCCCACCTTTCACCACCTCTATCATGGCATCGTCCACCGGGATATTACGGTCTATGTGTTTCACGGTATGTTCCACTACGTCCCGCAAGGAGTCCACGCCTTTATTTTCTTTCCCAAGTATTGGGCGATCGAGACCGACGTAGACGTCCACCAACAACAGGATGACCACCGAAAAGTTCGAATCCTGCGCTTCTTTCTCGACAAGCACGAGTTTCTTCACTACCAAAAAAGCATCGTAAGCAAAAGTATGGAGAGCGTTGACGCCACTCCTTCCGTCCATTCCGTCGACTGGAAAGACGTGGAATCCTTCATGTTGGAATCCTTTGTTTGGTTTTCTACCTAGGAGTTAGTCTTCCGTCACGACAAGGCTGTCCAGGGAGAGGACCCATTTCTGGTACGCATCGATCGAATCCGTCAGGGTCTTATGGGTCTCATTCATCTGGCTCACGAGCTGGACTATGGTCTGTTGATGCTGGTCGATGTGCAGGGAAAGATGGTCCTTGTAGTCACACACCCTCTTGAGTTCCCCACAGAGGTTACAAAGGACCGCACGGTACGGGCACTCTTTGGCCATGTGCGACTCGAGGGCCGAGGTGGCAACAAGCTTGTCGCAACCAACGTGGCGACAGGAGACGACCGTGTGAACGGTGGAAAGATGGACGTTAAAATCATCCTTGTATACGGCACTCGAGCACACGGGACACTCCCGGTAAAGAACACATGTCTTGATGTGCTCCTTCTCGTCGATGACGCGGTACTGCGTTCCGCACGTACACGTGGTCATACGATAGAGACACTCGTACTGTATGTGGTGGTCGAGGCCGTTCTGTGTCCCCTTAAAGCCACACCCAGAAGCAGAATGAAAGCATGGGTAATCGACCGTCTTGTCCATGGACATGTAGGAATAGTCCTTTTCATACGCCTCATGGGCTCCACGAAGCTTCCGCGGATACCCTACCGTTGGACAAAGAAGGCATTTGATTTTTTCTTTCCGCTGGCGATAGGGCTTATTCAGTCCGACGTGCTCCCGTGCGCACAAGACGCACACGCGATTGATGGAATGGCACCCCGGTCGTCCACGAGGTTGCGGGCATCGTAGAAATTCGGTCTTGTAAAACACCGGGACGCGGACTTCGTCGTGGCAAAAGAGGCACACTTTTTTCTCCATGGTATTGCTGTGGTGAGAGTTGGAATGGGTTGTCATCAGTGTGGGTAAGAGCAGAATGATTATTAATCGTTGCCGTAACATAGAGGTAAGAATATCACTTTTTCATTTTTGCAGGAAAGAAACAGTACACGAGGGTGCACGCCGGGAAGTAGTCGTAGACCAGCTCGTGTTCCTTGACCTTGTCGTAGTGGACCACCGGGAAATACTTGCGCAATCGTCGTATGATTGCCATAAACCGAGGGATGGACTTGTCTACATCAAAGCTGTATTCAAACACCAGTTTCCGAAGACCAAGCGTCCGATAATGGTCCACGGAAAGGAACTCGAGAATCTCGATTTCCGCCCCCTCGATGTCCATCTTGAGGCAATCCGAACCATGCTTTTTAAGTGTCGGAACAATACCCTCTACATGGACATGGACGGTGGCTCTTCCGCGCTTCGGGCATAACGTGTGACGGTACTTGTTGTAGTCGCCCTTGCACAAAAAAAGGGGCATCGTGCCTTTCTTCACGCTTACCGCTTTTTCGACGAGCGTAACACGCTTGGCATCCGGAAAATTATCCTTGACGTTTTTTGTCAAGAGCGCAAAATTCTCCGGTTCCGGTTCGTACGACGCCACGGATGTCACGCCTCGTGCAAGACAAAAGAGGACAAAGGTCCCGATATTACCCCCAAGGTCCAACCATTTATCCTGGGGTTCTACCAAAAAACCGAGCTTGGGTTTCTCGTACACACCGCGCACCAAGACTTCGGGGACTACTTTTTCGTCCGTGGTCCCAGGACGGACCCCTATTTTCAAGGAAATGGTTGAATTCTTCATTTTGACATTTTGCAAGGAAAGCATGTTTTTTTATTGTGAACAAAAAAAATTGTTTTATTACCGTAGAGACCCATCACCGATAAAAAATTAAGACGCGTGACCCAAAACCCCCACCATCCTCTTTTCCTTGCTATTAAAAAATCTCCACGTTTTCGCTGTCGTCAAGTAAATATAGGCGTCGTCCTCGCACAAGTCGTCCACAAGAATCCCAGGGTCTGTGGGGTCCGCGCAAAAATAACCCTCCTTCCAGTGGACGATATTTACGTGGGTGCCGTCGTCGGTCGGGCTTGCGGTGAACTCGCGCTTCCATCGCGTGTCCGCGCCAAATCGCGCACGCATGTTGTGCATCTCTTCCCAACGAGAATCCACCTCTCGCTCCTTCCACGTCATGACGAGATGCTTTTCCGGTGAAATCCCTGCACGTCTCTTGACCTCCTCACGAATGCGTCCCTGCTGTCCCATGGAAAGACCAAACTCGAACCCCTCGGGCATCGCAACGGTCTGCACCGAGTCTTCGGTCATGGTGTGAACCACCGAATATCGCGGAGCCAAAAACTCCAACAGCTCCTCCTTACTGCCATAGTCTTCCTTGGTCAGCTTGTGTCGCTCCGTATGTACCGTATCGTCCACCGCCGCGCGGTCGTGCGCCCCCGTGAGGTAGCATGGGGTGCCCTCCATCTGCTGTCGCGACAACCCACCTACGGCGTTGGCCTTGACCCACCGACGAATGTTGAGCATTTCGAGTTGCATCCTGTCGAGGGTCTTTTCCGAAACAAAGAGGTGGAGAGGAGGATACTCCGGGACATAATTCCCCGCCAGCCGGTTCATCTGGAGGAGCGACGCGCAGTGGGTGTCGTCCGACGGCAACAAGATTTCACCGACGAGGCCTCCCTTTCCCACCGAGGGATTGGGACGGAAACTGACGGCGCGGTTGGCCGTGCGATTGGCGATAAGGACGTACGAGCGGGAGGCGCTGTCGGTAGCGGCACAGCGCTCAAACTCGTCAAAGAGGTCTGCCACTCTCGCAAAGCTCGTTTGGTGAACGTTACCCTCGGCGTCATAGTGCTTGATATAACAGGGTGAATCCGAGTTGATGACGTACGAGTCGACACCGTGACTCAAGGCCAAAGCCTTTGCGAGCTCCTCTTGTTGCTTGCACGTATATCGGGCATTCACGAGGAGGGCAGTGTACGGCAACGAGGTACTGTCGTGAGCGTCAATGTCGTGAGCGTCAATGTCGTCAGCGTCAATGTCGTCAGCGTCACTGCAGATTCGAAGGGCGTCGACAATAAAAGAGGCCATGGCAGCATCATCCTTCTTGAGCTCCTTGGTGGTGTCTTCCGAGAGAGAATGGATCGACATCTGTTCGAGGCCACGGTATGTCGGTCGGGTAGGGAGAACCACCGAAAGCGACCACACATTCTTTTGGTTCAGGAGCGCAAAAGGCGTCGCGGTGACCATCCATGTGCTCTTGGAGCGGGTCACGAGCTCGTGGAAAAGCTTTCCGCTCTTGGACCCGTCGTTCTCGACACAAAACGCCTTGACCATGGCATCCGCCTCGTCGCACACCACCCCAATGTTCGGACGACGAACAATCTTGCGGAGCTGGGCAACGTTCCCCATGCAGAGCGTGATGCTACGACTCTTGGTACTCGCCTTGGTAGTCGCCTTGGTAGTCGCCTTGGTAGTCGCCTTGGTACTCGCCTTGGTAGTCGCCTTGGTAGTCGCCTTGGTAGTCGCCTTGGTAGTCGCCTTGGCACTGATGCCACGAAGCCCGTGGACAAACAAGAGCGAGTGGTGGATACCCTGAAGGCGAAGCCACTGATTGAACTCGACCACATCACGGAGGAGTACCTGGTTGTACGAATCGACCTTGTTGCAGAGCACGAGGACGGGGTCCATGTCCCACACATACATCATGCACCACAGCACCGCCATCATCAAACGGCTCTTGCCAGACTGGACGTCGCCCTTGACATTCACGCGCCCATGAGGTTCGGACAGCATGGGGTATTCCTCAAGGAGCTTCTGGTACATGACGGCCACGTCATCATCGTCTTTGGTTGCATCGCCTTCCAGGAGGAGACGAAGGAGTTCAGGGGTCGACTTGCCCACCGCCGCCGCCGTCGGTCTACGTGTTCCGACGAGGGCGGATGGTGACGTTACCGGTGAAGAGGTAGGTGTCAAACCATCCTCCGTGCTTCGGAGCGACGCGTTCGCCGTCGTGGCATTCGACGCATTCGTGGCATTCGACGCATTCGTGGCATCCTTTCTTCGGCGGGAAAACGTGTCGAGAAAGGTCCGATTGATGGCCACCGCCTCACGACGTCCATCCTGGTGGACCACGTGAAGAACAAAGCGACGTCCCTTGTGATACCGGAGGACCACGGATAAGGCGGACTGGAACTCTTCGTAGAGGCCGGTCAGGACGTCCATGTTGTTGATTTGAAATAAATCTGGAAATTATGGGAAACAAATTTTTTTTCAAAACGCGTTAGAAAAAAAAGATAAGGGTATTGATAGATTATGCTTTGAAATGGGAAAAAAGCGTTTCTCCTTCATTTTTTTTGGTTTGTACCGTTTCATATAGCAATAGATTCGCAATGGTCACAGAAAAGGTTGGGTTCCCTATCCTGATCACGCTATAAAATTTTCTTTTCATGTTGAAGAGAAATAAACAATCCGCCATGCAAACCTACATCGCTACTCTCCAATTTTCCGAGGAAGAGATGAAGACCATGGAGGGGAAATTCTTTTCTTCTGCCAAAATGCGCATCTTTACGAATGACGTCGACGTGGTCCGCCCGGATGGGGAGATTCTATGCAAATTCAGGAAGCACCGATTGGGCGTCAAGGACATGAATGCTTTATTGGAAATACAAACGGCGGCGAAACTCGGAAGAACGCGTCCCAATGCGTCGGGCATTCCACCGGAAGGAAAATACAAGTATATCGTGTCAAAATCGTCGGGGAAACCCTTGCACGTCCTCACCACCACGTCGAGGAGCGGTATCGTGGGATTCTACGACACCACGTCGAATTTTGGGTACCATCACTCTGCTGTAAATACTACCGCCAATGAGGCGAGTCACACGAATGCGAAAGCGAAAGCGCCTCGTAAACATGCTACCGTGAAACCACAACAGAAGCCACAACCACAATGCCGTATGACGGCGTACACCGCCAAGTTCTTGGAACGCTACCAGGATTGCCTTCCCGTTTTTTCAAAAGTCAGCCGACTCTTCAAGTCACTGGTTCCCAAGCGGTACAAGGCACAGGAATTGGCGGTTCGTGAGATTTCTCCCGAGTTTGTCATTCCAGGAACGGTATTCACGACGGTGACGGTCAACAAGAATTTCAGGACGGCGCTCCACAAGGACAGCGGGGATTATGAACAGGGTTTCGGGATGATGACCGTAACTTCCGTAGGAGAGTACGGAGGAGGGTACACCCTGTTCCCGCAGTACGGGTTCGGTATTGATTGTAAAGCGGGTGACGTGCTGGCCATGGATGTGCACCAGTGGCACTGCAATTCCGAGATGATGGGAACGGGAACGCGGGTTTCCTATATTTTTTATGTACGGGAAAAAATGCAAAAGTCATGCCCTTCTTTAACAACATGAATTCAAAATAAAAATGAATGCGTTGTTGCCTATCGATATTGTTCGCCTTATCGAGTCGTACGACTCCACCAAGTACGAAACCTACGCCAAGGTCCTCCACCAGTTCCGGATGCGACGGGTGTTTTGGCTCCATTTTTATTCGCCGAAACCGCGGATGAATCGGTTTTTTCAGGAAATAAACGACGCCGAGGTGAACCGATGGGTGTTTCGTGGGGAAGAATTTTATTGGGAGATGTATTCTCCTCCAGAGTACGAGAAATATGTCGAGTGGCGATGCTTTCTTCACGCTCACGCTCGTCCAGCAATCTCGTGATGGCCTTGTAAAACAAATACCCCTCGCTGATGAGAATACACAGCACAAGAAGAAACAATACGAGTAGTTCCATAGTTTTGAATTTTGATAATCGAGGGAACAAGGTTTCAACAAACTTCATTTTTTGTTCGGTTCCAAAAGAAACGAAAAACATTTTTTTTATTTTTCCAAATAAGAAAAAAGAAGATGCCTTGTTCCGCCACCAACCCTAAATCCACGGACCCCGCTTACGTGTGCAATCCAATCACCAACCGCTGGGTGAAACGAACTGGTAAGATTGGTAGAAATATTCCTGCCGTGGCTGTCGTAGCAGCCGTTGCACAAGCACAAGCGCAAGCACAAGCGCAAGCACCTGTAGTCACTGCGCCATCGCCCAAACCAAAAGCGAAAGCTCCACCCAAGAAAAAGACTCCGTCCAAGCCAAAGCAGTCCAAGCCAAAGCAGTCCAAGCCAAAGCCCGCTACGAAAAAGCCGAAATCTCCTACAAAAAAGCCAAAGTCCCCGGAACTATGCAAGAAAATGGAGGAGAAATGTGCCATGAACACGGACATGCTGGGAGAGGAATGGTGCACCATCAAGCCCTCCAACCATCTCGTTTCGTTTGATAATTTCCGGTTCTGTACCACCCTCGATGAATTCTATACGACGATAGAGTCCGCTCTGAATAACGGTATTAGCAATAGAACTATGGAAGGATTCCACATTAGCCATAGCCAGCCGACAATTCCTCGCGAGCCCTTCCGCAGGGAAATGATTCCTGAAAAAATGATCGAGGCCGTGTACAAAAAGATGAAAGAATTAAAACGCTACCCCAAAACGCCGGCGACCCAGTTTTTTATGAAGCACTACAAAGAATTCTACCGAACCATTGGGGACCCGTACAAAAAGCATGAAGACGAACTGAAGAAAAAGTTTGTGGTAGGGAGGAAGATCGCTGAATTCTTGGGCGATTCCTCAAAACCGTACCATCTTACGGGTTACCATAATGTGCAGAATAATAAAACCATGTGGCGGTGGAACAAACCGATTCCCTCCTTGAATACTTTTTTTTAAGGCCTGTACAATGAAGTGAAAATTCATGTATTATACATGAGTGAACATGAGTGAGTCAAAATTTCTTTTTACATTCAATAGTTGTTGTGTCGACACATGACGAATAAAGTTTTTTTTATATAATTAAAAAATAAAAAATATCATGTCTGCTCCGGTGGAACTTGTAATGATTTTTGTTCTTATAGGCTTTGTAAGCATTGCCTGGATCATTATATATCTCCTCAACTCCGTAGTCCAACCCAAAACAACTACACCCCCTACGACACCCCCTACGACACCCCGCACCACTATGGATACGGAAGAGAATTTTACACCTGTCCGTACCATCGGATCGGTGTGTCCATGATTATTCCCCAACGATACAAATCATACTGCTTATAACAACGGTGGCGAAGGAACCTCCTTCTCTTCAAGGCATTGCAGAGCTTCCGGATAAAATTCGAAAGGAATCGACTCTGTGGTGGAATACCCCTGCTCTATGATTTGTTGGGCACACGCCACCTTGTTCTCGACCGTCTGTCGTCTCGATTTCCGCTTCCACATCCATTCGAACTGGAGGGCGTCCCGTTGTTCGGGAAAGGGTTGGACCAGTAGGACCCGTTTCCACTCCTTGCACCGTCGGGTCGCCCGTGCTCCTCCTTGGATTTCACCGTTGTGCTGTCGCAAGCGACGGTCCGGGTCTACCGTCGCCCCAATGTACGTGTGCTTTCCGTCGGGCGTGCTCAACAGATAACAAGACCACATTTCTATCTTGTTACTGTTGCACAGAATGTTTTTATTTTCCCTTGAAAAAACAAAAAACAAAAATGTTCAAGAGCGCCTTGTTTTGTGGTGCGGTGGCCGGGTTTGTCGAAACCAGTATATGCCACCCTCTCGACACCATAAAAACCCGTATTCAGAACCGCAAGGGTCCTCCCGTGTCGTGGGGAGAAACCCTCCGGCGCATTTATACTAGCGATGGTTTCCGTGGCTTTTACCGAGGTCTTGGTGTCGTGTACGCCGGTGTGATTCCCAAGAATGCGGTGCGTTTTGGCTCTTTTGACGTCTTTTCCCGACACGTTCCTATTTATGCAGCGGGCATCCTTGCCGGTGCCACCGAGGCGGTCCTCGTCGTGAATCCCATGGATGTTCTCAAGGTCAGGGTCCAAGCACAGTTCCATTCCATGAGGGACCCCGCGACAACATCGACCACCTCTCTTTTTTCCATACTACAAAAAGAAGGTTTTCGTCTTTTTTTCCGTGGAGTTGAGATGACGGTTTTGCGCCAGGCCATCAACCAGGGAACTAATTTTACCGTCTTTCACTGGCTCCGCAAAAATACCGAGTGGGGTTCTTTCTGGTGTGGGTGTTGTAGTGGGGCTATAGGACCTCTTCTCAACAACCCTCTGGACGTGGTCAAGACACGGCTACAGGCTTCTTCGGGGACGGGTTCCTCCGCCACTATCACGATAAAAGACGTCGTAACCCAGATTTATCAACAGTCGGGATGGAGGGGATTCTATCGTGGCCTAGGCTCGAGATTGATGCGTATCGTACCGGGCCAAGGCATCACCTTTCTGGTGTACGATTATTTAAGGTCTACACAATGATGCATGTCTCGAGTGTCCTTTGGGAATGAACCGGTTGGACCAAGAAAAAAACATGAAAAGAAAAAATAAATATTGACACGACATTAAATAAAAAATGAGTCTTTCATCATTGAAAAAGGAAATCACGGAAGCCGACAAGTCCTTTTCCTGCGACAAGCTACGCGTGTTGACATGGGAAGCCAATTCCTGCTACATGGACTCTGTGTTTTTCGCCTTGTTTGCTACCCCCAATCCTTTCCTTGAAAAAATTACAATTTACCAGAGGTATACCAAGACCATGGACGGTTTGTGCGGGGACCAGTCCAAGGAGGTGTTTGACGAGTTTAAGAAGGAGCTCATGGTCATCCTACGGGACTTGCGCGCCTCGATGCAGTCCAAGAAGGTGTGCAGGACGTTTCGCGCCTTTCTTCGAAAACACGAGGACTGTTCGCTCTGGGAGATTTCCCCAACGTTTTCCGATAACAGACAACACGAGGCCTTTGAATTCCTGCAATTCCTGCTTTCGGTGTTTGGTATCGGACGGCGTAGCGTGGGTGCCCAGGTGACGTACCGGAAACGATATGGGGTGTCCACCTCTCCCAGAAAGACCGAATGGAAAGAATGGTTTGGTCGCGAGGACAAGAAGTATTCCTTGGTACATCGCGTGCCTTACGACGAATTCAAAACGCACCGCAGTCTTTCCTCCTATCTCAACTACCGCGTCAAGGACTTTTCCCTCAACATCAAACAGACGTCGTGGAATGGGGAGCCCGTCAATTCCTCGGAAGAACACGTCATCCTCCAAAAGTTTGCCGATACTCTTATTTTATCCTTGGAGAGAGAAAATCCCCAGACGGGGGTCGTCGACCACGAGGCCGTCCAGGTCCCGCAAAAGCTGACGGATTGCGACGGCAAGAGTGTTTTTCTGGACGCCGTCATTCTCCACCTCGGAAAAAGCGTCAAGAGCGGTCACTATGTGTGCTTCAAGAGATGCGGCAAGGAGTGGGTCTTTATGGACGATACGAAAAAATCCCTTGTCGTGTACAAGACGTGGTCGGAAGCCCTCCAATCCAAGCTCGGCAATATCAGGACCCACGGCGTCTTGTTCTTTTACTCGGTCCACGAATAATAATATATACGACGAATTTGTTTTTTGATGGCGTGCACTACCATCAAAATACGAGCTTAAGAACGTATCTTCCATGAAAAAAATTTGGAAGAATGCCACCACCCACGCTCTGTTTGTGCATGATTGTCAAGAACGAGAGTCGTATCATCACGAGGTTGCTGGATGCGGTGATACATTACATAGACTCGTACTGTATCTGCGACACGGGTTCCACGGACGATACCGTGAAAATTGTGGAAACGTATTTCGCGAGCCACACCGACGTGTCTGGCGTTGAAAGCCTTCCCGGGATCGTGTTCCATGAACCCTTTCGTGATTTTGCCTATAATCGCAACGTGGCGCTCCAGCGGTGTAAGGGCATGTCCGATTTTGCATTGCTGGTCGATGCCGATATGACACCGCAATGGAAACGATTTGACAAGGCGGTCCTTGACACGGCCGACGCCTTTACCATCCTCCAGGGGTCTCCCCATTTTATGTACCGCAACACACGCATCGTCCGCAACGGTGACGCATGAATACATCGATACACCCCCCGGTACCGTGACGGTGAATCTGGACATGGAGAGCGTCTTTATCCTCGACATTGGCGATGGAGGTTCCAAATCGGACAAGGTGGAAAGGGACATACGACTCTTGACGACGGGACTAGAGGAAGAGCCCACCAATGTCCGGTATATGTTTTACCTCGCCAATACCTATTTTGACAGCGGGCAGTGGGACCTCGCCGAACAATACTATCGCAAACGCGTCGGGAGTGGCGGATGGCAACAAGAGGTATGGTACAGCTGGTACCGCATCGGTCTTTCTTTTCTTCACCGAGACCGAAAAGACGAGGCGGTGGCGTCGTGGCTCGAAGCCTACGAGGTGGACCCATGTCGTTTGGAAAATCTCTACGAAATCATCAAACAGTATAGGATACGGGGAAAGTCCCACACCGTCAAACTCTTTTATGAAAGAGCCGAGGCCATTCGTCAACAATTACCCGAATCCAAGAAAACCGATTTTCTATTTTTGAGCAACGACGTGTACACGCACAAGCTGGCCGAGGAATGGACCATTTCCGCCTTTTACACGGGCACCACGAATATACGCCCCGAGACACTGCGCATTTTCAAGTACAGCACCGACATGGGGGTATGGGAAAGCCTGGTGCGGAATATGAAATTCTATGATTTTTCGGTCCCGTTTGTACGCATCCACAACATGTCCACCACTCTTGTTTACGAAGATATTCTTTACCGGTCCTCGTCCCCGTCCATCATCCCCGCAAAAGACGGCGTGGAGGGGTACGTGGTCAATCTACGCCTCGTCAATTACGCGTACGATAAGCCATCGGGCCTCATCACGGTAACGCCTCACCCCCACATCATTACGCTCAACATTATGGTGCATCTGGATGCACAGCTCAAAGAACTCTCTCGTGCGAACCTCTTTACCCCGCTAGAGCCCCGGCGATTGTACATGGGGGTCGAAGACGTTCGGCTTTTTAGGGATTCAGGGGGCACCGTCCAGTTCTTGGGAACCGGGTACCACAAGAACGACACGCTGGGTGTCGTGGTAGGAACCTACCCTCTGGACCTTGCGTCCCCGTTGGAGCTGAAACAGAATTTTAATCCGGGTACCGCGTGCGAGAAAAACTGGGTCTATGTATGTCCCAAAGGCGCCGATACGCCTCTTATCGTGTACAGGTGGCACCCGTTGCAGGTATGTCAACGCGTAGAGGACGAGATTGTGGTCGAACGCGTGGTGCCCACTCCTCCGCTGTTCGCAGCGCTCCGGGGTTCGACCCACGGATTTTTGTACGAGGACGAGATGTGGTTCGTGACCCACTTTGTGGAGTACGCCACCCCGCGACGGTACTACCACATGGTCCTTGTTTTTGACGACGCCATGACCAAACTCCGGCGTGTCAGCCCTTCCTTCAAGTTTGAGAACCAGAACATCGAATACTGCCTCGGTCTCATCGTGGAACAGGACCGGTTGCTGTTTTCGTACAGCACGTGGGACGAGACCTCCAAGATTGCGGTCTCGAACCGCTCTTCGTTCCCCTTGGTGGACTGGACATCTATCTAGTGCGTAATACGAAGCAAAAAAGGCAGTTATGAATTGCGTTGTATACCAGGTGTTCCTAATAAATATGTGGGTTGTACAGAGTTTCTATTAGAACTTGTGACGCCAACGGGTGCGACCGTCGAAGACGAAGAGGATGGTTCTGTCATGCTTGTCATGCTTGTCGTGCCTGTCGTGCCTGTCGTGCCTCCAGTGGCAGAAGAAGAAATCATGCTATTGTATTTTTGAACCGAGTATTCCACATCATCAATAGACGATACAACCTTGATGCCCATCCCTGTGAGCATACCAAACGTGGCGCGATTATAGGTTTCATACCCGCGTATATTTTTCGAGGCAAGACGGTTTCCGTATTCTTTCTCAAAATCATTCGTACTATAGTTCCCCGGTTCCTCTAGCATTTTATCGGAATACCTATTTAAACCAGTTGATTTATCAAGTTCTTGGTAGGAATGTGTGTTTCCCAACATGGCCGTGCCAAGTTCGTACGAACCAATAGCAACAGCTCCACTTTCCATCGCGTAATTGTACCATTTTCCTGTATGGCTTTTCGCTTGAATACCGATGACAGCGGTTTCCATTCCAATCCCTCCCACAGAACTTATATACCCTCCTATATTGGAGAGTTTGTTGAGTTTGGAACCAATACGGGATAACGAACTTCCAGCACCGGAGATGCCTCCAACGGTGGTAATAACCCCACCCAAAACGCTCATCACCATGTCTTCTTTCCATCCTTGGATACCTTGCTTTTTCATTTGTTCGGCATTGATGATACCCCTGACGGCTTGAACGGCTGCCAACGCAACTTCCAACTCCATCGCGAGCATTCCCAAAAGTTTCGCATGACCAAGAGTTTTGTTGATGAACGTTTCGGACATGGATCCAAACTTTTTTCCCAGTATTTTTTCAAGAAAACCACTGTTCACCTGTTTTCCCATAAGTATTCCTCCGACTAATGACGACCCCAAGAAGCTTAATCCTGCCTTTATTGATGACTTCATGATGATATTTTTTCCATTCAAATAAAAAAAAAATTTTTTTTTTTATTCTACAGATTGTTGATTATTGAATTACGTAATTTTCAATATCCATTTCCATATCTTACTTGCATGGCTTAAAATGACACCGGTCGGGGTACGGGTAGGTTCCAGGATTGACCAGTGTGTTGTGGAAATAGGTCTTGGGGTCATTGTACAACTGGAACGTGGCAAAATCGCTCTCATTAATCTTGCGACTCTGTAAGGCCATTAAATCTTCCCGAAACTGCATCTGGTCCTGGTCGAACGTGTACTGTGACGAATTCCGGTTGTTCTGGAACACGGGGACTTTTTGGTAGATGGGACGGTAGGCCCCCATGGGGTCAATCTCAATTTGCGGGATGGTGTACGACGTCAGTGTATACGGGTCCAGACCGTAGGGTTCCGCGACGTCACGGTCGGTATAATAAAAGAGGTCTCCGTTCTTGATGGCCTGGTAGCTGGGATAAAAACCGGTATGGGCACCGGGGCTCGTGTACAGGTTCTGGAGGGGCTGGGTATTTTTGGAAAAAAGCGGAGGGCGGTCGTACGTTGTGCGAATCGCGCGAGGGGAATCAAACGTCCTTGGGTCCATGGATTGATAGCCGGGACACGTCCCCGTCCTTGGGTTATAGACAAAGTCCTGGCCACACACAAACGAATGACCCTTTTCATTGAGAAATGTAATCGTGTTTCCCTCGACCACCTCGGGAGAAATCATTTTCTGTTTTTTATTTTTTCTTCTAACAAAAGAAATAAAAAAATATGGTGCAACAACAATCCAAATCCGCTGCCTCTCTCGTTTTTGGTATCCTTCTTTTAGTGGTCATGATGATTGTCCTCCTCATTCAGCTTACGATTGTGATTACCTACTTTATGACTCAAAACAAGGGTCGGTGTGTCTACAAGGACGAAAACGGGTCGTGTGTCTGCAAATTTACCAACAAGAAATCCTGTGACAGCGTCAACGGCGTCTTCCAGACCAATCTGTCGTGCCAGGACGGCTTTGGTCTGTTGTGCGAGGCCCTCCAGCCTCTTCCTTTGCCCTCCCCCCTGCCTACCGATTAAAAGGCCTCCAGCGTGAACTCCCGACCGTCGACACGCACCCTCACACGCGAATGCAATTTCCCCGAGTCGTTGGTGGCGCAAATCCCAACGCCCATGGCCATTGGTTCATTTTCCTGGACTTGTAAGGAAACCCGACGATTCATCTCCTCCAACGCGCTCCGGCACGTCCGACGGAATTGGGGTTCCAAAAATTCGGGAAAGCAACAGTTGCCAACGGTCGTGGACATCCTCATATTCTTGAGGACCAAGAGGACGGTCCTGTATTGGGGAAGGTACTCGTAGAGAGGATGAACGATGACCACCTCGGCCCAGTCGTCCGGGAATTTATGCGTGTAGGATCCCCTCGTTCCCGTAAAAGCCCAAAAATGGGGTACACACAGCTTCTCCTTCGGAAGCGTTGTTCCTCCCACATACATATCGGCCATTCCACGGACAGACACCTCCAGCCGGGTTCGGGGATGCGCCTTGAGATATGCGACGAGTTCCGTGACGGTACGGATTTCCGTGGCACCCGTTGCACAACGCCCCGCAAACGCTCCTGGATTTTTTCCCTTGGCTTTTGCTGTGGCTGTCGCAAGCATCTCCTTGAACGTGGCCATGGATGATGATGACGAGGGCGTCGACAAAGACGAGGAACCAAGAGAAATGGCGTGGGGTAATGAAGCCGCTTCCTCCACCGTTAGCACGCGATTCGAGAATTCACCCAGCACCGACATGGCATTCTGGATTTGTCCCTGGGTAGGCGCTGTCGTAGGTCGTTGGTAATGGCGGGGGTCCATACGGTCGTTGAGCATACGGACCATCGCCTGCTTGTCCATCGCCTTGTCCAGTAGGGGAATCAGGTTCCCGTGCGCCTGCTGAACCACAGGGGACACCGCGTTCTTGCCCTCGGGTCCATCGGGATGAATGGCCGTCCACAACAGCATCTCGGCGCATAAAAGCCATAATTGGTTCGTGGACCTTTGTAGAGGAAGTTTTCCCTCCTTTTCAAAATATTCCACGATACGCAGTAGCCACTGCAGCGAAGGCAACAAGCGGTCCCCGTACACCGCGTCGGAGAGTGCGCTCTGGGCCACCAAGAGGGACGACTTGATACGGGCCACTTTTTCCTCCACGGTCCCTGCCTGATGTAACGGAAGCAGTGTATCAAGGAGACTCGGCAAAAGTGAGGGGCAGTATCTCCAAAACGCCTTTTCTAGCCTCTTGGCTTCGACAGCATCCACCTCACTCCTCTTATCCTCCGGGATGCGGATATGGTAATGCCGAAACGGTCTTTGGGTGGACACTTCCATACCGCTTTCCTTCTCAAACCCGCCCACGTGAGTACCGACGAGCACCGAGAGGCCGACAATGGGCGCCGTGCAGAGCATGCCATTGGCCAGGGCGAACGGAGTGTACGATTCGTCCAAGAGCATGGGATGCACCATAAAGAGAGGCATGAGAAGACCATTCTTCTTGGGGTCGGGAATGGACAGACGTCCCAACACCTTGGCTCGGGAGACACACTCGTTGCATCCGTGCTGCTGACGAATCAACTCGCACAATTCCTTGGGGTCGCCACCATGACGGAGGGCCACCGTCACCTTTTTTCCCTCGACGGTCGTGAGCTGGGGGAGAGGAAACGTGGACTTGTCGGCGATGACGCGGAGCGCCTCGTGATAGGTAATGGACGTCGTCGTGGTCATGGTTCCTTGTTTGATGTTATTTTCACTTAAATATTGTCATAAAAGAGGTGTAAGAAAATGTGTTTTTTTTTTACACTCATGATGAAGAGTAGTACGACTACGTGTTTACTATTCTAAAACAATATACAATAGACAAAATGACGGTATCCCATCACTTTTTTTTTGGGTTATGGCTTGAATAATTTACAAGAGTCGTCGACGGACCTCCTCCCAGATGTATCCCATCGCCTCGCAGTCGTAGCGATTGTACCGTTCCAGATGTTGTTGGAGGTCTTTGGCCAACGTCTGGTAGTACGACGCCGCCATGGTCATGGAAGAAAGACCGTCCTGGCACTCGAGGTCCGCATATCGCAACGGCATCTTTCCGTGCTCGTGAAACGCCTTGACAAAGTTTTTGAGACCAAACTGAAAGGCGCCACGGACGGCCACCCCGGCACGACACACCTCCCACAAATCCGTCCACTTTTCCAAGTTATCATCGGTCAGAGGTGCCCCCGTCTTTTCCATCATTTTGACCTCGGCGTACCAGTACCAGCACCGGTACCCACCCGGAAACGAGTCGAGGTACTGTTGGAACGAGGCCCACATGGACGCCAATCCGTCGGCGGAAAGGGTCGGCGCCCAGAACGCCGTATATTGCTGGGTGGAAACATCCCACACACCCACCAGATAAATGAAATCGTTGGCGAGATACTCAAAATCCACAAACAGGTGTTTTGTGTTGTCCTCGACCATCTCGGGAAACCGAGCGGACAGCGTGGGGTCGACGTAAAGCCATCTCGAAGCGTCTGTCGTAGCGTCTGTCGTAGCGTCTGTCGTAGCGTCCCCAAACCGGTTCACATCCAGGATGCGCTGGAGCGTCCTGATTTTCTCGGGGTCCGTAAACCCTACGAGTTCCGGTGTAAACCGCTCGTCCTTCCAAGAAAACACCTGCTGGTCCCACGCTTTTTGCCGGTGCCGGTCGTCACAGGACCACAGTAGCGTGATATCCCCGGTACGACGTGCCACTTGCTCCTTTTCCTTGGTCCACACGCCCTGTGACAATTTCATATTGGGTTGCCAGTCCGGGGGAAGGTCCTCGTCCAAATCCATCAAACCACTCCACTTCTTCACCTTGTGGATGCGCCGGAGGTGTTGCGAGAGCTTCTTTTCCTGTTCCGTCAAACAATAAAGAAAGACCTTTTGGTTTTTGCCCATGACCAAGACCCATTTTTCGGAGATACGCGCGTCCCCGTTCCTGAAAAATCGGACCAAAGCCGTCATTTCCAGCTCGTGCTGTACGGGGTTCCGTTCAAGGGACGGCTTGATAAGCGTGATAAGGTAGTGTACATTTTGGGTGCCCGCCTCCATCGCCTCCACCTCTCTCAAGGAGACGCCATGAAGCCTTCGAACCAGCGATGTCGCCATCAGCCCATCACACACCCCTTCTACATGGGATTTGTTGTGTTGGAAACGAATACGCTGGATCCATTGGTACCCTCTGTCCATGTACAGGGACCGTCTCGACAGTGTTTGGGAGGCCGGAACATCCTCGAGAAACGCGCACAACGGCGTTACCATGTTGAGGGTCGAATACACGAGGCGTTCATAACAACGTTTCTTGGAAATGATGGGCCGTAGGGCTTCCCACTTTTGGGAAACTTTTTCTTCGGTATTGAATTTCTTTTCGAGAGCAATCTCCAGCAAATTATTCTTTTCTGCCTGGTAAAGTTCCGAGAGATGAATCCACTCGGGCTCTTCCACATACGGAAGCATCTGGTGCTCCCCCTGAAAGGTCGTTCGTGTTCTCATGCTTGTTGTGAATATGATTAATGTCTAAACATTCTGAATCGGAGGAGGACTCATTTTTTTTACATTCTTCCTTATTTTTATAGAGGCTCGTGGAGCAGTGTTTCGAACAAACGGTTCCCGTACCACCCATTAAAATAAGCACGATACCACCGTACGTAAGGAGGGTGGGTCTTGCACGCAGAAAAGCAATATCCAGGAGGACCGAAATGGGGACGTCCAGGTACCGGAGCACAACGACGCCCATATGTGTCGTGTTCTGGAGGGACACCGTCCTGCAGACTTGTGCAAGCACACTCAACATTCCGGTGGTGCACAGAGAAAACAGGTCGAGAGGACCCATGTCGGAAAGGGTTTGTTTTTCCACCAAAGCCCCGGGCATCGCCAATACCATGGAACACGCCATGGGATATAAACAAATAACCCATGGGTTTTCCTCCTTGAGGCCGTGGACCGTCACGCTCACCACGGCGTTAAGAAAGGACGAGGTGAGACACAAGACCACGCCCAACATTCCGAACATCGTGTCCCGTGTAGAGTTTGTCGTGGAGGAATATGTATACTCTTCCATGGAAACGAGCACGACGCCACTCATACAGAGGAGTGCACTCACCGTGTCTTTCCACGTCCACTGCATGGGGGAACACCGACACGCCATCAAGAGACCGGTCCAGAGCGGGGAGGTTGACAAGAGCGCAGTGGCGACGGAGAGACGGATAAACGTCAACCCCAAAAAAGAACCCAGAATACTCACGGCGCCAAGAACTCCACGCACCAACAGTTTCTTGGGCTCCTTTCCTATCGTAGGAGAGCACCCATCATCTTTTACCAGCACGAGGGGAAGCGCCACAGAAAGCGCCACCACAAACCCCACGATGCCACGGAACACTGTCACAGTCCATAGATTGAGGCTTGTGTTGTGCTTCTCCGTAGCCCTAACGTTCATCGCCTTGACATTAAAATATTGGAGCGCGTAAAATACCGCTGCCAACGCCATCCAGAACGGTGGCTTCATCTTTTTTTTTTAAAGGAAAAAAAGATTTTGCAATGACTTGTTATACTACGCTCAAGACCTTTTCCTTTTCGTCCTCTTCCTCAAAATCCTCGCGGAGAAGAGCAAACGATTCTGCCGTCGATGACAGCAAAATGATGGACAGGATAAAGAGGATGATGGCGGAAAAGCCGATGAAAATATAGAGCCCACGCTCTACCTTGGGAGAACGATTGGAGAGAAACGCGACCAGATTAAACTGGAAGGTACCGATGAGACCCCAGTTGAGACCTCCAATCAGGACAATGTAGAGGAACAAGTAAAAAAAGACGAGCAGTGCCGTGTTCATTTTATTTTTGGAAAATATAGTTTTTGTAGTACCCCCAAAAAATTAATTTTTACTTTTTTTTTCTTTTCTAAAATTTTTTTCATCTAAATGAGCCACGGGAGCGCGTTCTTGGGAGGTGTACCCTTCTTGGATGGTTTCTGGTCGACGACACCGGGGAGCACAATGTGGAGGTGCCTCATCAAACGATGGATCTCCTCGTCTTCCACCACCGCGTCCTTGATATGCCGAGGCATGAGGGTCTTCATGTGATGGTTTAGGGCGGTATTTCCACCAAGCTCGAGAATCTCGGCCGCGATGTATTCGAGGACCCCTGCGAGGTAGACGGGCGCCGTTTCCGAGACGCGGAGGTTGGTATTGCGTCTCAACAGGGCCTCTGACCTGGACACCGAGAACTGGAGACCGGCCTTGGCGGCCTTGGTCGTGGCGGTCTTGGCCTGTGTTTTCTTGGAGGCATACGCCATGTACCGGGTGACGGCCTTGGCGCCGTCGGACATCGCATGCTTCGCCAACTCGCCAGGGATGACGAGACGAACGGCCGCCTGGATGTCTCGTGAGCCAATCGTTTTCTTGCCCATAGGGGTCTTGCGACTCTTTGCCTCATAGTCCAAGGGCTTGGTGAGCATGACGGCCTTTTGACTGATGTGAAGGGCGAGGTAGTTGACAATATCGTTGATTAACACCACCGATTCTCCCGAGATGCGTTGCTCGGGGTGCACCTGTTTCTGCACACGGTGGATATACGTGTCAAATTGTTCCATATTTCTTTATTTTATTTTGAAAAAAAAAAAAAAATTTAAATAAAATGCCAAAAAAAATTGAAACTGCTTCCAACGCCATCGGTGACATCACAAAACCCGCCCTCCACCGTTTATGCCACCGTGTGGGTATCCCACGTGTCAGCGGTATCGTGTACGAGGAGCTCCGTGGGAACCTCCTGGTCTTTCTTGAAGAATACCTCGCCAGGGTCGTGACGTTCACCGAGCACGAGCGCAAGCAAACCATTTCCGTGAACCACGCGTACGCCGGGATGTGGCCCACCAAGGTCTTGCTCACCACCAAGGAGCTCGACGCGTGCAAACCAAAATCCAAACTTCCTCAAATCTGCCTGACGTTCCCCAAGGCCCCCTTCCTCCGCCTCGTACGTGCCGTAGTCGCACGGTATAAACGCGACCTGCGCATCCAGCACGAGGCCTCCATCATCATCCAGTACTACGCCGAGATGTTTTTGCTCAAGCTCTTGGCCATGGCGTTTAAGATGGCGCTCCAAGCCCAGCGCGAGACGGTGCAACCCAAAGACATCCAGCTGGCGCGCTACACGCTCATGCTTCAACTCTAATATTTTTTGTTTCATTTTTATTTTTCAATCCAGAACATAAAAATGAAACTCCCTGGGAGTATAAGACCGGACCACCGTGCCTATTTTGAGGACTATGACGACGCGCCTTCCCTCACCGGCATGCTCCAAACCGTGGACATCTCGATTCAGCACGTGGTGTTTCCCCAGCTGCAGTCCATGACACGGTTCCAGGAAGCGTTGAGAAAAACATCGGTAATGACATGGGAACGTGGTGATGGTAGTACCCTTTCCTACCCCATCACGCTGTGGACCCTTGATTTCTTTGCACTGTGGACACCACGGGCCTACCACGAAGGAATTTTTAGGAATGCCCTATTTTGGGATGCCCTCCAACATTTTTATAGCTCGAAATGCACCACACAACAATTGTTCACGCTCACGGCACTCACCAACAAAAGCCACCTGTACCTGCTCCCTTTTTTAAGGGATGGAAAGGTTCCAACAACGTTTATACGACGATGCCACCAATGGCGTCCTCTGTACGGTTATTTTCCCTTGTTTCCTTATATTGGGTCAAAAACATCCTATGCCGAGTTTGTGAGGGTTCTTCCCCACGTTACCCGGGAACAGATAGAAATGGGACTCGAAAACATGGTGGAGGAAATCGATTCTCTCTTTGAAAATGCACCACCCCTCCAGCACAACCTCGTGGTGTATCGGGGTCTCAAGCACTTTGATTTTGGACCCCGACACGGGTATCCGTCGTGGACTGACCCCGCCTTTGTGTCGACGACGCTTCATCCGCTCCACGCATTCCGGTACAAGAATCCAACGGGCGCGTGTTGTGTACAGCGTCTCACCATTCCTACGACCTGCAAGGTGTTGCTACTCCAGGGCGTTTCCAATTTCGAAAACGAATGGGAGCTCCTGTTGCCTCGAAACCTCACATTCAAAAAAACGGGAGAAAAAGAAATCCAGGTTCTCACCGAAAACGAGTGGTCCTCTCTCCATCCTCGACGCTTCCAATCGGTTGTTGTCCATGAGGTAAGGGTGTACCCGGTTTTTTAAAAAAGCCCACACTTACGGAGAGGCGTTGGTTTATAACGGTTCTTTACTTTTCTCCTTCGACCGCGCGACCCACGTCGGCTTCCCAGTCGCGTTCTGGGCGGTCCAATTGTAGATTGCGGGTGACGGCGGCTGTAAGGAGAGGGGACGGCACGTTCAGTTGGGAAAACTGGTACACCATGCTACTCATGTCCTTGGGGAAACAGGTGCCACCAAAACCACGCCGGCCGTCTGGACCCGGGACTTTGGTATGACTCAAGTCGATGCGGTTGTCGGACGCCGCGATATGAGCGACGTTGTCGTATTGGATGCCGTGCGCCACACAGAAATCGTAAAACTCATTACAGAACGACACCTTGGTCGCAAGAAAACAGTTTCTAAAGTACTTGATGGCCTCGGCTTCCTTGGTGGTCATGAAATGGAGGGTATCGGACTGGATGTTCCCGTCGTTCTTGGCAGCGGAAAAGATAAAGTGGAGAGTCTTTTCAAATACGTCGTCTTTTGTATCCGTTCCGATGACCCATACCGGTGTCGAACGAAAATCGTCGTCCCAACGGGCCTCGGTTAAAAATTCGGGCATGAAAAACACGCGACGGGATTTGCAAAATCCCACGGGGACCGTGGAACGAATAATGATTTTTGGATTGCCTCGGGTGCGAAGGTCCTCAATGACCGAGTCGACGATACGAACGGAGCATGACCCATCGTGTCCCATGGGGGTAGGAACCGAAATCATCACCACATCACAGGAGCTTACCTCCTCCCATGTGGTGCCTAACGGCTCGCATTTTTGAGGGTCCCTGTCGTAGACCACCAGGGATACTTGACTGCTCGCGAGCGCTTTGCTTGCCTGTCCGACGAAACCGTTCCCTACAATTCCTAGCTTCATCATTGAATATTCTTATTGCGGCCTTTATCTACCTATTGGAAAGAAAAAAAAAAATAAATATTATTTTTGTTAACAGAATTGTCTTCTCAACAACATCATAAATTTATTGATTCATATAAAGCGTACGAGATAACCCCACACATCCGCATTCAGCATCCTGTATACACCGTGCAAAAACCTCACCTTTCGTGTAATTTCCCTCCTTTTCTGGACACTCGCGAAAAATCCTTGGATTCGTATAACCTGTAGTTCTCGGTACCTAGGGTCCACCGAAAAATGGTTCTTGACGAGTACCAAGCGTTTCAAGAATGAAACATTCATCTTGTCCAGGGTTTCCTTGTCGAGGGACGGGTTGCGAAGCACATGGTCCCACCGCCACACCGGGAAAAGAAGACGGTCTTCCCATATTTCTTGAGGAACCATCGCGGGGTTCATCGCGAGCTGGATGTGGTCCCATTTTTTCATCGGATGCTCCCGGACAAACCATGGTCGCAGGTGAAGATTTCTCGAGACGGTTTGGTAACGGAAGGGCAAGCGGTGATGGTACAGGCATAAATCGGAAAGACGGACATGCAAGGATATGGCCTCCCAGTCCAGTTTCTTGCTTCGACGATGGCGAAGGACCATCGAAAAGGGCATCCGGGGATGGTGGGATAGCCCTTCCAGCGTCCACGGGTACTGGCCCCATGTGGTTTGGATAAACGCGGGGTCTATCTTGGCGGACAAATGATTCCAGTCGAGTTCCTTCCAGCGCTTTCTCGGCAAAATTGATAGCCACGACGTTCCGAAAGAGGGGTGATGGCTCAACGCGAAGACATTCAGGACCCTGTTTTCAAACACGAGGTCCTTGGGCAGAAACCTCGGGTGCTCGTACAGGCACGAATCCCGGAGGACGGCGCGACGAACGTCGTGGGAAAAGTACGGCCAGAAATGCTCTTGGAGAACGGTCGGTGTCATGTCGGGATTCTGGCACAAGGACCGGAAGACCCACCGATAGCGCCCATCGTCCAGCGTGACCACAATAAACGACATGGGTATCGTTTTGGAAAGGTGTGTCCAATAATCGGGAGGCGTTGGACACGCAGAAAACCATCCCAAGATTTCTTCCGGAGGAAATTGGGGATGGAGATACAAATACTTTTTTATAAAGGGGACCTTGTTCATTATAGAAATCAAGTCTTCCCATCGTACCCACGGGTTCTGGCATAGCTCTTTCCACGCCACACGCTCCCAAAGCTTTTTTTCCTT
>Ga0114966_10001223_pt1 | contig 23975 bp, 25 predicted proteins | sample M_130207_XF_Meta_FD_87029 | JGI IMG/M metagenome (GOLD analysis project Ga0114966, IMG submission 87029) | Freshwater microbial communities from Lake Montjoie, Canada to study carbon cycling - M_130207_XF_MetaG | ecosystem: Environmental > Aquatic > Freshwater > Lake | place: Lake Montjoie... | reverse complement strand
TTTTTGATAATTCAGTATAATTAACAATATCCGTAAAAAGAACACAAATCATATTAAACTGTTTTGCGTTTGCGTTTGCGTTTGCGTTTGCGTTTGCGTTTGAGTTTGAGTTTGAGTTTACGTTTGCGATATATTCTTTATCAAAATCAAAAGGTAATATTTTCTTTAATAATTCTTGTTCTAATATGGTTTTATTTTCAGGTATTTTTACTAAAAATCGTTGTGTTGTAAAATCAATGAACTTATTACATTGATGAGTTATAATAGCATTTTCATTTTTATAAATTTTTATATTTTTAATCATATAGGATACAAATTGAACAGATTGTAAATCCATGTTGTTTAATTGTGTTAATTCTTTCTCATTATAATCATTTACTATAATACATGTCATCATTTTGCTTATCATATCAGCATAAGAATAATATAAATTAATATTATATCCATTTGTTATTTGAAAAAAATCAATAATGTTCAAGATCATAAATATGCTCCATATAAACAAATAAACATTTGTAAATGTTATATTTCTTTTTGCATAAAGAGTTTTTATAAAAAATAATAGCAATAACCACGAAATTCCTGTAAAATAATAATATGTTATTGTATTCTTATAAGGATAAATAAACACATTTATTGTTACAGGGATAATATGATAATGAATTTTTATATCTTGTAATTTAATAGTATTTACATCACAATACATTTTAAGCATTAATGGTGTAGCGAACAACCACATAATATTTCTACTAAACTCAAATTGACTTACATTCATATTATCACTTAAAAATATGTTGATTGTATATTTTATATAAACTAACGCTAATGCATTTGAAGTTTTATTGATTGATTTGTATTCTATGACATTTTTTATAAGATAAATTGAATAAACAGATAAAACGAATAAATTCAGGTTTGTAATAGAATAATAAAAATTACTATTGGTTTGAATTAGTTCGTTATTTAGTGTTGTAGAATAATTAGATAAGTATAATTTATTCAACACAATATCAGCATTACAATATAAGAAAACATAAAATAGTATAGTTATCATACATAATAATAATATTTATTTTTATACTACAATTGTAATTTTGTATTTCTAATTGTATATTATATATGCCTTATCAAAAGAGTATTGATTATAAAGAAACTGCTGTTAATTATTATTTAGTGGAGGATAAAACACAGGAAGAAGTATGTAAAGTATTTAATTGCTCTCGTAGAAGTTTAATGCGTTGGGTAAAACAACACGAAAATGAAGGAAAAATAAAAGGGTATGAAAGGAAACCGAAAGCATACAAAGTTCATAGTAAAATGGGCGTTTTAAATGAGAAAAGGTGTAATGCAATATTATAGTCGTTTCGCGATGATTGTCTTGCAATTTTGTTAAACTCATCCATGTCAGAATCAAGGGGAAACTTTATCGGTGTAGAACAAAAATTTTCAGGCATGAGTATATTATATATTTATAAAATATTCATGTGTTTATTTATAGTTTATCTTTTAATTCTGTTAAAATATTTTTAATATTTTTTATAACAGAACTGTTTGATTTGGCTCCACCATTCTTTTTACCGTTGACTATTTTTAATACTCCATGATCAATTTCATATTTGTTCTGGCAGCGAATTGATATTTTATTAGACTTTCTTACAGCATCATCGGGTGAAATGTGAACGCGCAATTGGTGATTAGCAAATGTGTATAAACGAGATTTTATGATTTTAAGAAGATCAAGTGTTCCATTCTCTAATTCATATTTGTACATATCTTCTAAAAACACGCACAATGAAATTCTTACTTCGTTTATTTGCTCAAATGTTGCTTGTTTAAGAGTAGTATTGTAAAAATGCAAACTTAAATCATCCGGGGAATACTTCTGTTTAAAACATTTGTTATCTTTTGCATGATGTAAACGAACCTTTAACCCGTCTAACGTGCGAAGAACTAAAGCGTAAACTTCATTACTTATGTCAACATTGCGTTTAATCCAATGAGTCCATTCATGAAGAAGTTTAAACGCCATACAATAATCTTCATGTGAAGATCGTTTTGCAATCTTATTGAATTCAACAATATCAGAGTTACAAGGAAATTTTAAGGGAACCGAGCAATAGTTCAAAGGCATAATTATAATATAAAAGAAGAAAATATAAAAACACTAAGCAATACTTTATTATGTCACTTGAAATACATAAAAATATAAAGGATAAGTTAGATTATCTAAATGAATCACATAGAATACCAAATATTATATTTCACGGGCCAAACGGAAGTGGTAAATTTACACTGGTTAATTATTTTTTGAATAAAATTTATCAAAATGATAAAGAACGCATTAAAAAGTACGTAATGTTTGTAAACTGTGCATATGGAAAAGGTATAAAATTTATACGCGAAGAATTGAAGTTTTTTGCTAAAACTCACATTTATTCAAATGGGGGAGGAATGTTTAAAAGTATTATTTTGCTAAATGCAGATAATTTAACCATGGACGCCCAGTCTGCATTAAGAAGATGCATTGAATTGTTCAGTCACACAACACGTTTTTTTATTGTTGTTGAAGACAAATACAAATTATTAAAACCAATATTATCAAGATTTTGTGAGATTTATATACCAGAACCTATTCACAACAATGTGCCTACAAATTTATACAAGTACAACATTGACGAAACTTTTAAGTTGGAATCTTATAAAAAAACAAGAATGGAGTGGTTAAAAAAAGAGTTGGCTAAACCTCATACCAAAACTACTCCTTATTTTTTTCAATTAGCATTAAAACTATATGAAAAAGGATATAGCGGAATAGATATTATTAAAATCTTAGAAATGCCTGATAACTTTAAGCATCTTGAATTAAAAAGGAGATATGAATTATTATTGACATTTGATAGTGTTAAAAAGGAGTTTAGAAATGAAAAATTACTGATGGTTTTTATGTTTCAATTTATATTTTTGAGTTTAAATCAGTCTTTAGAAAATATAAGTTTTATGTAAATGGATGACTTTAATATATCCAGTTTGCACGAGTCAAAAAATGAATGGGGTGCAAGATTATTGACAATTTTAACACCTGTAATGATAGAGGGGCTTCGTTCAATATTTAACGAATCTTATAAATTATGCAAAAAAAACCACGAAGATGAGAAATATTTAATGACATTTCAAAATTTTATTAGTCGTATTCCAAAATGGAATCCTTCAATCATTGAATCGGAGAGAAAACGAATTATTGAAAGAAGTTCTTGTAATTATCTGGAAGAGCTCATAACCTGTGTGCATATTATACAATTAAAACTTTTAACAGCAATCCGGGCCGGAATCAAACAAAAAAAGATAGATATTACTATACCAAAGATAGATGATTTTATTCATAAAACATATATTCATATTGCAAGAAAGATATACAATAATGTTTATTTGTTTGAAATAAATATACCTCCTTTGCAAGTACAAAAAAATAATCGTGAATTAGAAATCATTATTCAGGAATGCATTTTAAATTCAATGAGGGAAAGTATACCAGTTGAGGAAATTTTAAAGGCGTACATGGATGAAACTATAGAAGAAGATGTAGTAGAAGAAATAAAGGAAGAAATATTGGAAAATACAGATGAAAAGAAAAACAACTTTATTGAAAAAGAAATAAAAAATACGATGGCTGAGAATGGAATAACAGTTCCAAACGACATAAACGGGGCCTTGTCTTTTAATAATGTTGATAGTGTAAAACATTTTGACGGAAGAGAAGAAAAAATTTCTGCTCCAAAGGATATATCTTCTTTAGCCACCAATTCTTTAACCAGTCATTCTTTAGCCAGTCATTCTTTAGCCAGTCATTCTTTAGCCAGTCATTCTTTAGAGTCCGATTTTAATGAAAAATTAATTATTTCAGACGAAACTGTTCCTTTGGATAATTTAGAATTAACACATATTGACGAGGATGATAAATCATTACCGGATTTATTAAAAGATATTGACGTTGAAATTTTATAATAAATTTTTATGTTTTGAATATATAATATAACATGGAATTAATTATAACAGAAAAAGATTCAAATGTTACACTTAAGACATTTGTTTCTGGCATAAATGAAAAAGAGACAATAAATATAAACTCTGGAACAGGTGTAACTCCAAAACAAGTATTTTCTATTGACCATTTAATATATGATAAAAATTCGTCCGTTATTTTTGTAGATGATTCAGACGACAATAATAAATTTGTATTAGGTCTTACAGTTGGAATACTAACAATTGTTGGAGTTGCTGCAACAATCAAAATTTTTAAAATGTGTAAAAAATAGTAATTCGTTAGATAATTGTTAGTATAATTCTTTTATAACATATATGGATAGTATATTTCTTATAGCTCTTATTGTAGCAGTACTTTACTTATTAGCAAAATATATTGAAGCAAGATTTGTTGAGAAAGAAAGTAAACCATTAAAATTTTTATTAAGAGATTCAATTTTAGTGTATTTAATTGTTTTATTTAGTAATTTTATATTTAGTCAAGTAAGTCATTCCGAAAATATAACATCACCTCCGTTAGTGTTTACAGATGTTCCAAACTTTTAAACTTTTTTACTTCACGTTAAATATTACTGTAAAATAATATTTATTTTTCTTATAATTAAGGAATTATTTAATTTTCATCGCGTTTTTTTCTTTTGCTATAATATAATAATGTCCTTTACAGCTGAACAACTTGCTCAAATAGAGGCTCTTGTAAAATCCAGTGATACAGTCGTTCCCGTAGTTCAAGATAACCTTAAGCTTGTTGCCGGAAAAGAACAATCAATGTTCTTATCTCCCACACTCGCCAGCCAAGAAGACGCTCCTCAGCTTATTCTTGAAACAACAGATTTATCTTCTGACGATAAAGATAAGGTCTGGGTTAAGTTATCCGTAGAGGATGACATGCAAGACACTTTCACCAAGGCCCAAAACTTTTTTGTATTTACTACTTCTACTTTAGTTGTTGCGGTCAACGCCGCTAAATTATTTAGAAAAACAGAAGACGATTGGGATTGCAAACCTGATTGTGATGACAATTGTGAACCCGATTATACAACTGCCGACAACATTTACCATTATGGCAAAAAAGGTATAATGTACTCGGTCATAGGCCTTGCTTTAGCATATTATGGTAAATCTATTTACTCATTGGCCAAGGAAAGCAATACTATGAAAGTTAAAGAAACGATTGATCCCAATCTTCCCGTTTCATCCTCTGATTAAATAAAAATTTAATTATTAATAAAAAAAATTAAAATGCAAAATTAATTTTTTTTATTTACATATATTATAATGTCTACTGCCGAACAGGAAACTCCTACTACTAAGGTTGCTCCCGTTTTTTCTGATAATGTAACTGACGACAATTTTGCGTTTGCCAACGTTCCTCTGTTATTTAACAGTCCCGTCGTGGAAACTCACATCAAGACTAAAGATGTCAACGACAAAAAAACCAAGTTATACGTTCAAACACAAGTATACAACAGATTTGAATACTCCGTAAATAATGCCAAGAATCTTTTCGGTACTATTCTTGCGGCTGGCGTTCTTGTCTTGGGTGTAGCGTCACTTGTGTCTAACGATGAGGAAGACACGTCTGCCGCGATTGCTGAAGGCGCAGAAACTGTTGCCGTTGTTTCCGCCGTTGCATTTTCTACTGCTCATCTCTTAAATGCTGTCGTTGCCAACGTGTCAGGAAAGGACGATGAATCTAAATACCAACCTGAGAATGTCCCCAATCCTTATTTAAGCAAAAACTAAATAGATAATATAATATAATTAATTTTATCATTTTCACGAATGATAAAATTTTCAACTTTACTATACCAAAATTGATATATTTTTTTTATTTCTATATTTTGATAGAAATAAACTAATAAGACACCATGTGTTCTCTCTAAACGGATGTTGTCAAACTATGTGTATAAGGGTTTTCTCTAAAAGCATTTAATAAATCGGGAGAGAATCTTTCGGAATTATCCCGTTCGCTTGTATTTTGATAACTATTTACATTTCCGTAGGTTTGGGCTGAAGGAGGCATCTTAATTACAGATGAAGGAGCCGACGTTCTATAATTAAAACGATCAGAATCAGCTTTTATTGTTGATAAATTCATTTGCTGGTTAAAAATTTGAGTGTTTCCTTGATTTGTCCAGCTTGCGTTTGTTGATGATTTAATGTCATTATTGTGTTGTCTGTAAGCCGCAGCATAATCCATGTCACCATATTCAGCTGCACTACCCCCGACATTTCCAATATAACTGCAATTCGTAGTGTCGCGTTGGGTTGTATCCAAGTTTTGTTGGGTATTCACGTACATTCCTTCTCTCTGGTTGTTAATATTAAATGTGGAAGAATGTAGGGTAGTTTCTTTCACGGTTGTAGGCGCAACATCATTTGGGTTCATTACATAACTTGCCGGAACAGCCGTACCAGCTTCTCCATAAACACGAATATTTGAAACAACTTCTTCTTTTCTGGAAGGACGCAATATATCCATAAGAGGGGCAATTACCGCACCAATTGCTCCACTGAAGCCACTACGAAATGTGTCTACTTGACGAACCGTAGAGCGTTGATTGTTATAACTTGTGTAACTCTTTATATTGTTATCACCGTCTTGTCTGGGACCTCTTCCGGCCGCATTGGAAGGCATCGCATCATAAGCCCCCAATCCTTGTCTCTTAGAATCCTCAAAATTTGTGGGTGCCATTGGAGCGTGATTATCCCCGGGTCCTGCCACACCCATGTAATCTGAAGGACAATCGGCGCGTTTCACAATACCCATTTCTTGAATGGGACGCAAAGTTTCTGCTTTTACGGCTCCAGTTGTAGTTAACCACCGGTCTTGCGTATTAATAAAAAAAGTATCGGGTAGTTGTTTTTCAACCCGACCAATAATACCGCGATTCTTGATTTCAGAATTTGCAGGACCTTGTAAATTTTCCAATGTGTATTCTAATTTAGGGTTTGTTACAACGCGCAACTCATCTACAGTGTATGGGAGCCATTTATCACGCGCTTCCATTCCAGAGTTAAATCCTCCGCTGCCAGATGTTCCATATCCCTGATTTAATCCGGGTCCGACCATTTCACTTCCAAAAGGTTTTACATTATTGTTTTTTGTTGCTGGATTCACACGAGATTGAAAAAAATCACTTTGATTTGGCATACCATATGCCCATTGAACATTATCTTCCGGTTTAAAAAGTGGCGCCTGTTCAACTTTTTTTATATTCTGAGAACCATTTCCAACCATATTATCCAGTCTGGTCTCTGCAATGTTCATATCATATGTGTATCCTTTTGGTTTTCCTCCGTAAAAGGGAACCATGTTATTGTGTTTGAATTCTTTTGATTCTAAATAATTCCCGGTGAGAGAATGAACTTGTTGGATATTCTGTCCTACCGGTTTTCCTTCATTTACGCGATTTTCATATGTATTTTGGTTGAAGTACTTATCTGTCGCAACATTTGGGTTGGAATAGCGTGCTACATTAGTTGAAAGGTCGGATAAATTTTCGGAAGGATAATTTTGAGGAGGAATATTTGTATTTGTTAAATATGCATTTTGTTTCGGTTTTCCCATATTTGTATAATTTTCAATCATAGGATTACTCTGTGTTTTTTCATTATGTTTTATCTCATTAGATACAACATATAGTCCGCCCAATGCTAATAATGGTATTGCTATTTCCATGTTATATATACAAAGGATTATATTTTTCAGTAGGGAACTAAGGATTATTAAAACTTGAATAATTTGATGCAAATACACCTTGTCCGGGAACATCCTGAACACAATCATATTTTCTCTCAAAATAATCTTTTTCTAAAATTCGTGTATCAATATTATTTAAAAATGGAAGTTCTGTGTGATTTTGTGGATTGATATACACATCATGCAACCAGGAGTCTTTCTCAACTCCTCTTGTTGTCCAAGCGGGCATAATAGCACGGGATTGCTCAGTGTACATAGAATTGCAAACTGGATATTGTATTGCTGAGCTTTGAACATTATAATTTTGGTATTGATTTTTGTCTAAACAATCACGATTTGTATTTCTATTGACACCTTTTAATTCACTCTCAACATTTATAGCATTTGTTCTTAAATTTCCTCCCCATTTTTGAGAGATAATATAAGGATCATTCATAAAACAAGGTGCATCTCCATTTCCGGGGACATTTAATATATATCTTCCTGGATCAGTAGATTGTTGCAATTGTTTTTTTGTCCTGCATGAGTCGTAGTTAAATCTTGTAGACGCCATTAGTAATAAAAGAGATTATTATTTTAGCAGGGAACCCCAGGTTCTACCGAACCCTTCCTTTTAAAAAAAATATCTGTATAGTGTTACTATAAATGATTTGATAATTTTATAAGAAAATAATATTTGTTCTTATAAAAAATTTTTGTATATAGCTTGTATTATTTTTATACAAATATAAAGGTATGAATGGATTATAAACATGGCGGAACATAATCCGACATTATGTTTAAATATGATTGTGAAAAATGAAAGCAAAATTATACAACGGTTGTTAGATTCTGTTGTAAATAATATTCATTGTTATTGTATTTGTGATACAGGATCAACGGACAATACAATTGAGCTAATAACAAGTTTTTTTAAAAAGCATAATATACCTGGAAAAGTGGTTGAAGAACCATTCCAAAATTTTGAATATAATCGCAATTTTGCGTTGACCAGGTGCGAAGGCATGTCAGATTATATTTTATTGTTAGATGCAGATATGGTTTTACAAGGAAACATTTTTTCTATAAAAAATTGTAATGCAGATGCATTTTATATTTTTCAAGGAACAGATTCCTTTTACTATAAAAATATTCGCATTGTTAAAAGCAATAGTCTATTTAAATACAGAGGAGTTACACATGAATATATAGACTGTCCCCCGAACTCACAGATCCATCTTATTCCAAAATCAGATCTCTTTATTCATGATATTGGAGATGGTGGATCTAAACAAACTAAATTTGAGCGCGATATAGATTTGTTGAAAAGCGCATTAGAAAAAAATCCAAATGATTTGCCAGACAGATATAATTTTTACTTGGCAAATAGTTATAAAGACTGTGGTAAATGGGAAGAAGCCATTGAAACCTATAAAAAACGCATAGACATTGGAGGATGGGACCAAGAAGTATGGAATAGTTATTATGAAATTGGAAAGTGCTATAAAGCATTGGGAAAAACTAATGACGCCCTATGTTATTGGTTGTTGGCTCACGATTTTTATCCAAAACGATTGGAAAGTTTATGTGAGATTATAACTCATTATAGAATAGAAGGAAAACACAAGTTATGCCATCTGTTTTATGAAAAGGCGAAACAAATTCTTTCAACACTTACCATGAAAGAAATAGAGGATAGCTTATTTTTTAAGAGCGATGTTTATAAATACCAATTATATTTTGAATATACAATTTTTGCGGCATATCTTGGTGTAAAAAATATAAAAGATGAAGTTATTACTGTTCTTAATAATTGCAATGACGAGCATTCCATGACAAATTTAATTACGAATATGAAATTCTATGATTTTGTTATTAACTATAAAAGAAAATACAACATGGACAAGAAACTGAGTGCAAATGTCGGGGAAGAAAATCATGATTTTGTTTCATCTTCTCTCTGTATAATACCCAACGGGCAAGGGTTTATAGTAAATCAGCGTTTTGTGAATTATTATATAGGAAAACAAGACGGAGGATTTTATCCATTCAAAAATTATTCTATTGCGACAATAAATAAATATATTACACTGTCATCAACATTTGATGTGTTGGAAACAAAACTATTTATTACTCCATATGTAGAGAACTTAAATGTAATGGGGATTGAAGATTTAAAAATATTTCAAGATAAACCCACTGGTAAACTTCTATTTAGTGGAACAATCAAACATTCAACTGACATGCTTCCTCAAATTGGAGTTGGTATTTATGACACAACGCTTGATGTTCTTGAGCCAATTCATATTAAGCCGGTATTTACTGAATATCAATGTGAGAAAAATTGGCTCTATTTTACATACAAAGAATCAACCAATATGATATATTCCTGGTATCCTTTAAAGATTTGCAAGTTGGATATGGAATTACAAACGCTGGAACTTGTTGAGACCCGGATTATGCCTGGATGTTTTAAACGTGTTCGCGGATCTACATGCGGATTCTCATATGGTAATGAGATATGGTTTATAACTCATTTTATATCTTATGAAAATTTGAGGGACTATTATCATATGTTTGTAGTATTTGATTCCGATATGAACTTACTGAGATATTCAGCGCCCTTCAAATTTGAAGGAAAACCCATAGAATTTTGTATTGGGCTAATTGTAACGGAAACAGATGTTATTGCAAGTTATAGCACGTGGGACGAGACCTCAAATATTGCGGTTTACGACAAAGAATATATCAATTCTTTGGCGAAATATATAAATTAACTTATGTAGAATATTGTTTTGCTTGAGCGTAATATGATGTGCCATCATACCTAATTATAATAATTGTGGGCTTTGCCGAGGTAACTGCTATAGGAGACGCTGGATTGGTTACATAACGATTGATGGACAACATTGGAAAAGTAATTGTTCCAGAACCTGTAGTGGAAACAAATATGATTGCGATCCCTCCAGAAGGCATTACCGGAATAATATTAGACAATGTTAGTACACCGGTTAAATCTATAGAATAATAAGCTATTGCCGATGTTTGTGTAAAGCTTGTTGATCCAGAAGTTACTGTCAATGATGCAACGCCAGGTGTTACAGAGCCCGGAGGACCAGTTGGCCCTCTTTGAGCTGGGCCAATGGTTCCAGTTTGCCCAGTGGCTCCGGTAATTCCAAATGATCCAGTAAACCCATTTGGGCCAGTGGGACCTCTTGCACCGATCGGCCCTGGAGTTCCGTATCCATTCAAATCACAACATTTTTTTGCACCTAAATAATCTTGATAGCTATTTACAGGCATACTATATACTATAAATAAATAATTTTTATATTATATGTTTACATTTTATATTTACATTTTATATTGTTGAGTACTTGTTTACATCTACATAATAGCTTGTTCCATCAAAATAAATTAACAGTACAACAGGTGTAGTGGCAGTTACTGAAATAGGAGATGCAGCATTTGTCACATAATAATTTATATTTGTAATAGGAAGCGTTATTGTTCCAGTTCCCGTTACATACACTATTGCCTGTCCACCGGAAGGTAAAGTTGCATTGATAGTTGTCAAAGTTTGTCCGCTTAAAACTAAACTATAGCTGGCAATAGATAAAGACTGATTTATGATTACGCTTGTACCATCGGCTTCAAATCTTAGTGGGGTAACACCGGGGACAACAGATGGAGGACCTGGTGGACCTTGACATCCCCGACCGGTAGGTCCAGTGGGACCCATAGATCCTGTTGTACCGGGTATTCCAGGAACACCTTGCGCTCCAATTGGGCCTGCTATACCTGTTGGACCAATCGGACCTACCCCGCGTAAATCACAGCATCTTCTTGCGCCTAAATAATCTGAATAACTACGAGCGTAACCCGCCATATACTATATCATAACATAATATTTATACTCATATGACTATAAACATTATTATTGCAAAATTCTTTAGGAAACTGGTAAGGGTGCCAAGCACAATTTAATCTCACCTAAACTGGCTACATTATACTTGACAACCAGAGGCAAATCATTCTCCAAATAAACTTCAATTTGAGAGCAAAGATTTGTACACTTGATAAAATATCCTAAATTCTTCAAGGAAAATTCACCTTGAATTACCTTGGAGGAATCTTGTTTCAAAACAAATCCCATACTACCATCTGATTCAGCTCGGTGAATCTCTGCCGATGCAAATTGTCCAGAGCATTTGAATATAAGTTCATTCCCAACAGACTTAATTTCCAGTTTATCGGAAATACAAGACAAATCGCGAATAATCTTTTGGAAATCAGAAGAAGGAAGATTAATAATAGATGAAAACTTTACATCGGGATAGTCCAACTCATCTGGCTCGGGTTCAATCAATCTAAGTTTTTGCGTCTTGCATTGTTTAATTTCTCCATTCTCAAACTTTAAGGCTAAATGAGAAACAACCCCATCAACATAATCTCCATTTTCAATGTAAATAGTTAGAGTATCGTCATTGTCAATGGAATTAATCAACTTAAACAAATGAAACATATTGACACCAATAATAATTTTTTCCTTTTTGCATTCATAAAACTCAAAATTTTGGGCTCCTAAATGAAGATGAGCTAAAATAGTATGTGACTTGTCCATATTAATAATACGAATTCCATCTTCTTGAAACGTAATATTCGTCTCTAATAAAATATCCTTTAAAGCAGTCATTAACGTGCGAAAAGGAGCAATTTGAACAGTTTTAATTGTTAGAACATTTCCCTCGGTAGAAGAAGAATGATTCGGCTGAATGAAATTAGACATTATATTTACATTTTAACGCAAATCTTTAAATCTTAGTTTTCAAATAATATAACGCAATTCTTTAATTTCATAAATCAGAGTCTAACTTTTGGTACTTTGCGAGTGTGGTTTCCATATTTTTTTATAGCAAGTTTTGCATATTTGAGCGCCTTGCTTTTTTTGGAACATCCTTTTTCTAAAATAGAATAATCTACAACGGCGGCTTTTCCAGAAGTTATTGAGCTTGCTAAACGTGCAATACCCCAGGATTGCCCAGTTTGATTTGGCCGAGAACCAGAGGAAAAATATGCACCTTCTCCTTTTTGAATAATTTTTCCTAAAGATTCCTTGGTGCATCCCGTTTTTTTGGCCAATTCATCTGTAGCTCCTATAGATTTAACTTTGTATATTTCTTTTGCTAATGACACATGGTTTGAAGGTTTTGATTTATATGTTCCCACGTGTTTTCTCGTATAGAAGGATCCCTTTTTATATAGTCTTCTTGATCGTAATAACATATTTTTTTGTTTCTTCTTATCCTTTTGAGAGAGCCGGTTAGGTAAATATCGTAATGGAATAGATCTGGCCATACTTATATATAAAAATAAAAAATAATATAAATAACAATTCTGTATCTATAATAACTGAAATGTCAGCATTAAATATATCAACAAAAGACGACGTTGAAGAAAAATCTATTACTCTTTTAAAAAATTTATGTGAGAAATATGAAACAAATTCTTATATACTACAAAGAATTGACTATTATATGAATACATTTTTGCAATCCACCCTGGAAACTGAACAAAAAAATTATGAAAAACGCCAAGACAGAACGCTTGCTCTTACAAAAGAACAAAATGTTTTTATCCAAGTTTTCTTGAGCAAAAATCAATACTACTATTTATCTCAAAGCAATTGCTTTTACGAATACAATGGATTGCACTACAATGTTGTAAAAGAGGATGATATTATACATAATCTTCTCTCTACAATTTCAAAAGATAGGGTATTGATGCCTTGGAAATATAAAACAAAGTCGTTAATTTTAAAGAAAATAAAAGAACGGTGCTTGCTAAAATCTGTTCCCGATTCTTCTACAATACAAAGTGTTTTGGGGTTTTTAGTGCCGTCCGTTTTTTCTACAAAAAATAAAGCAAAGTATTTTCTTACTCTAATAGGTGATAATATCTTTAAAAAAAATGGTGATTTGATATTTTTAATAAACTCGGCAACAAAAAAAATACTTACAGAAATAGATAATAGTGCGTATGTTTCTATAGGAAATTCAAATACGTTGCATAATTTCATGACAAAATTTCATGAAAATCACACGTTTGATAAATGTCGTCTTTTGTCCATTAATGAAAATATATCTGTTACTATGGTTAAAGACTATTTATCCAGGTACTGCTTAGATTTGTTGTGTGTAGCTGCGCATTATTCTCTTCGTTATGATACATCAGATAAATTTCTGAAGAAAAGTGCGGATCACGACCTTAAAAATTATACGTTATTCTTAAAAAACAATGATCAAGATAAAGTGGTTGAGTTGTTTTGTAAAGAATGCATTGAATCCGCTTCTTCTAATAATTATTCTATCAGTTGGAAACATATTCATTATATTTGGAAACACTACATTTCTGAGCTACATTTGCCAAACATGATATATTCTAACACGTTTAAGAATCTATTGAAATCTAAATTTTTATACGATGAAACAACCGATAGTTTTTTGAATATAACAAGTAAATATTTACCAGCAATAAAACAGTTTCGGACTTTTTGGGAACAAAATGTTCAATATATAACGTCAGACGGGTTTGACGAAGAATTAGAACTGGATGAAATATGTTCTTTGTATAAAGATTGGTCTTCAAATAATGATACTATTACGGAAGATAATGTACTAAATATTTTAAGACATTATTATCCAGATGTAGAAATTATGGAAGATAAATATGTGATTAATGTTTCAACTAAATTATTTGGAAAACAGACTGATATTATTATTGCATTAGAAAAAATGAAAACAGAGCTTAACAAATGTGAATCAATTATTTCATTTGACGATGCTTATAGTTATTATTGTCAGTTTATTTCTTCTAATTCTGAATCAAAAATTCTTGTAAGTAAAAGATACTTTGAAAAGTTTATTATTTTTTACCTTGGAGATTTTGTTGTGTTTGATAATTTTATTTCGGGAGATTGGGTTAAATGTTGATTTGTCTCAATGTTGAAAATTATATTATCATTTTTGGTAATATAATTATTTAAAGATCTACATTAGCAGGCATCAATGCGTGCATAGCTCCTCCCTTCTTTCCTTTGCTCTTTCTGCTCTTTCTGCTCATGGTTCCAATCTTGACATATCCGAACTTACCCTTCTTTGTTCCGTATCCGGCTTTTACTAAACGCTTCTCTTTTTTGGCGGTATTGTGCTTGGCTTTAGATACAATGCGGCCATTCTTGTTCTGAAGAAGATCAGTTTTTTTCAAACCACCACTCGTTTTGTGCGCAGTTCCGTGCCAAACTTGAGCGCGTGTTCCGATTAACATTTCATGAACTTTACCACCTACGTGGTAGCCGGCAGAATCTTTAGTGTAGCGACGAGTCATATAATTTAAACGAAGAAAATAAAAAAATAAACTTCTTAATATTTATTGCGAATTGGAACGACAGGTCTTTCTGCAGTTTTAATAAATTGAGTTTTACTTCCTAAACTTTGAGACGATAAAATCTGAGATACTCTCATTGCATTAGATATATGAGGAATATTTCCCGCGGTTTGAGTTTTACTGTAAATTTCTGGTCTACAAAATTGAGTACAATTACCCTTTTGTATGCTCCACAAATATGAACCATTAATGTAATTACCCTTTTTTCCTGGAGTCAATTGTATAGGAGGCATGTATAGTATGTATCTTTATAATTTTATTTGTTTTTATTTGATAAATATAATCTATCCTTCAAAGTAAGAATAGAGGGATGAAACTAAAAACAATTTTATCCGATTACTACAAAATAAAATTGGAATTATATGACTATATTATCAATGCAAAAACCAGTATATACATCAACTCGTGGATGATTGATTTAAATATTGAAATTTATGAAAATATAAAATTGTATGAATTATTAAATCAAAAACATAATGAAGAAGTAAAGGTTACCATAACAATGTTTAATAATCCATTAGATAATATAAATAACTCTGATAAATGCAACTTTGAATACATAACAACAAATACAATTGGCGAATCTTTTTTGCCATTTTTACCCAATTATTTTTCTGAATTATTTAATATAAACCAACAATGTATTCATCAAAAATACATTTTAATTGATGAAAAATATCTTTTTTTAAATGGGTCAGATATGAATGATAAACGAGATGGTTCTATTTCATCTATGGTTCCTAATAAATATAAATTTATTTGGTATGAAACATGTGTCATTATTGAAATAGATTTAACTTTAGCAAATATGTTAATTTCCTATTACTATAATGAAAAAAAAACATATCAAGGTCTAATTTATACTAAAAATAAATGCACATTATTTACAACAGCCTTACATGATTGCCAATGTAATATACAAAATTGTTTTTGTAAAAATATTCAATTGATAAAAAATAAAGAGCTAATAGATCAAGCAAAAAAAACTATATATATTGAACAACAATATTTTGATTATTCATTTAATAATAATGATTTTATTGATCACTTAATCTATTTGCTGATTAAAAACCCTAAACTAACAGTTACTGTATTGACAAATATAGAATTTTCAGATGTAAATAACCAAATTATATTGGATGGTTTATTGTGTTGTGTTTATTTAACATTAAAAAAAATTAAAATTAAATTAAAAAAATTTAACTTGGTTGACCGGTTTAAAATAAAATATTTAGAAGGAGTATTTATACATTCCAAGTTTATTGTAATTGACAAAGATGTAGTTTTAGTTACCACTTCCAATTTATCAGACAGAAGTTTATTAAATAAGTGCGATCTTGAAATGTCTTTGATTCTTGAAAATAAAGAAGACGTAGACAAGTTCATATATTATATTGAGCAAACGCATTCCGTAAATTACAATGATATTACGTCTGCAAATGACAAGAAATTTTTAGACGCATTTAATTTTTTTGAAACTATAAATCCCAGCGAAATTGAAAGTAAAATAACATATTTAAACTGGTTACATAAATTAAACAACAACCGGTTTATTTTATAGATGAAATAAAATTGAAAGTAAATTTGTATTACATTAGAATCGTATAAAACAGAAAATGACAGATCAGAGTGAACTCGCAAACAAGTATCAACAAAAAACTGATAAACAACATATTTTGGATAATCCAGACACTTATATTGGCTCTGTTGAAAATGTGGATTCTGATGTGTGGGTTTTAAATGAGCCAACCGAACCAGGTGGTCAAATGACTATTTTGCAGAAAAATATAAAATATATTCCAGGACTTTATAAGTTGTTTGACGAGGGTATTGTAAACTGCAGAGATCATGTTATTCGTATGGCCCAAGCAGTTTCCAAAAAGACACCTAACTCTATTCCAGTTTCATATATTGACATTTCTATTGATTCTGATGGAACAATTAGCATGATGAATGATGGAAATGGTATTGACGTTGCAAAGCATCCTGAGAATAATTTGTGGATTCCAGAGATGATTTTTGGTCATCTTCGCACATCTACAAACTATGATAAGAATGAGAAGAAAATTGTAGGTGGTAAAAATGGGTTTGGTTTTAAGCTGGTTCTTATTTGGTCTACGATTGGAAGCATAGAAACAATAGATCATGTACGAGGTCTAAAGTACACACAAACATTTAAAACCAATTTAGATGAGATTTGCGAACCAGTGATTTCCAAGTGTTCTACAAAGCCTTATACGAAGATTACATTTAAGCCGGATTATGCGAGGCTTGGACTTCCAGGTCTAACTCCCGATATGGTGGCTCTTTTGCGAAAGCGTATTTATGATATTGCAGCAGTAACCGATAAGACACTTAAGGTAAAGTACAACTCGCAACTTATTCCAGTCAAGAATTTTCAACAATATATTGATCTCTACATTGGAACAAAGGATCAGTCGCCGAGAGTTTATGAAGCGGATGATTCCGGGCGATGGGAATACGCAGTTGCACTTTCGCCTTCTGGAGAGTTTATGCAGGTATCGTTTGTAAACGGTATCCATACTTCAAAGGGCGGAAAGCACGTGGACTATATTCTCAATCAGATTACTCGTAAATTGGTGGACTTTATTGAAAAGAAGAAGAAGGTCAAGGTAAATGCCAATGCGATAAAGGAACAGCTTATCTTGTTTATCAGATGTGACATTGAAAATCCTGCGTTTGATAGTCAGACTAAGGACTTTATGAATACACCGAGTAACAAGTTTGGATCTGCATGCACTGTTTCAGACAAGTTTATTGAAAAGGTGGCAAAGATGGGAGTTATGGATGCGGCGTGTGCTCTTACAGAAGTGAAGGAGAACAAGGCAGCCAAGAAAACGGATGGATCAAAGACGAAGAATATTCGTGGTATTCCAAAACTCAATGATGCAAATTGGGCTGGAACGGAAAAATCCAAGGATTGTATTATTATCTTTTGCGAGGGAGATTCAGCCAAGACGGGTATTGTTTCTGGACTATCATCAGAAGACAGAAACACAATTGGTGTTTATCCGATGAAGGGTAAGATTCTCAATGTTCGTGGTGAGAATGTGAAGAAGATTACGGAAAACAAGGAAATTGCTGAGATTAAAAAGATTCTTGGCTTGGAAACTGGTAAGGAGTACAAGGAGGAAGATGTTGCAAAAAATCTTAGGTACGGTAAGGTTCTATTTATGACGGATCAAGATTTGGATGGAAGTCACATCAAAGGTCTTGGTATTAATTTGTTTGAATCGGAGTGGCCAAGTTTGACGCAGATTCCCGGATTCATTGGATTTATGAATACGCCGATTTTGAAGGCGCGTAAGGCAAAGGATGAACTCTTATTTTATAACACGGGCGAGTATGACCAGTGGAAGAATGAGAATGATACAAAGGGATGGAAGATCAAATATTACAAGGGTCTTGGTACCAGTACAAAACAGGAATTCTGCGAATATTTTGAGAACAAGAAGATTGTTCAATTCCAACACAATGGAGATGTGAGTAAAAACTCTATTGATATGGTGTTTAATAAGAAGAGGGCGGATGATCGCAAAACTTGGTTGGAAGATTATGATCGTGATCTGTACTTGGACACAGGGAAAGAACTGGTAAGTTATGACGAGTTTATTAACAAAGAGTTGATTCACTTTTCCAAGTATGATTGTGATCGTAGTATTCCGAATTTGATGGACGGACAAAAGACTTCTCAGCGAAAGATTTTGTTTTCAGCTTTTAAGAAGAATCTTAATGCAGAGATCAAGGTTGCTCAGTTCTCCGGTTACGTTTCCGAACATTCTGGCTATCATCATGGTGAGGCATCGTTGAATGCGGCAATTGTTGGTATGGCGCAGAATTTTATGGGTTCCAATAACATTAATCTGTTTGTACCCAGTGGTCAGTTTGGAACCCGATTGCAGGGCGGAAAGGATAGTGCATCTGAGAGATATATCTTTACGTATTTGAACAAGATTACTCGGCTCATCTTTCCTCAAGAAGACGATGCAATCCTAAAGTACCTTGATGATGACGGTTATCCTGTGGAGCCTGTGTATTATGCACCCATCATTCCGATGGTTCTTGTAAATGGAGCAAAGGGTATTGGAACTGGTTTTAGTACAGATATCATGCAATATAACACTACCGACATTATTCAATATTTGAGGTCCAAATTGGCAGGTTCAAATGAATCTACTGTTGAGTTTACTCCATATTATGAAGGTTTCCACGGTACAATTTCAAAGCTACAAAATGGAAAGTACTTGGTCAGAGGAAAGTATGAAAAGCTCGGACAAGATAAAATCCGAATTACAGAGTTGCCAGTGGGTTACTGGACGGAGGATTTCAAGGAGTTTATTGATAGTTTGGCCTCTAATGTAGATAAGGCTGGAAAGAAAGTTGTTCCTCTTGTCAAGGATTACGATGACATGAGCAAAGATACAAACGTTGATTTTGTAGTCACCCTTCAAAAGGGTAAGCTTGATGAACTGGAAGCTGCCAAGGGAGATCACGGTTGCAACGGTCTTGAAAAGATGTTTGGTCTTTATACTACGGCAGGCACTTCTAATATGCATTTGTTTGATGAGATAGAAAAGTTGAAGAAGTATGACACTGTTCAAGAAATTATTGACGACTACTATGATGTTCGGTTAGATATGTATGAGACCAGAAAGAATCATTTAATTGATTCGTTGGAAGACGCGCTTGTTCTCTTATCCAACAAAGCAAAGTATATTCAAGAGACGATTTCTGGTGTAGTTGATCTTAGGAAGAAAAAGAAGGAACAAGTTATTGAACTCTTGGAGTCTCGCGGCTATGATGTAATTGATGACGATCACGATTTTAAATATTTGGTAAAGATGCCTATGGATAGTGTGACGGAGGAAAATGTTGCAAAGTTGATGAAGGAACATGCTGATACACAAGCAGATTTGGATAAAATTAAGAATACAACTCCTCAGCAGATGTGGATTTCAGAGTTGGATATTCTAAGTCAAGAGTATACAAAATACAAGGAGGATCGGGAACGTTTGACAATTGGTAATAAGAAGATAGTTAAGACAAAGACTTCTACTAAAAAAAAGGCACTACTAGTTGAGGCATAAACTTATATGGATTTAATATAAATTTATACGTTTACATTTTTTTATTCACTACCGAAAAACCCTCCTTTACCCAGTTTAAAATCTGTCAAGTGAGTAATCATAGCATCCTTGTCCTTCATAATTTCCTTAATCAAATCTTTAATTGAAATCATCCCAACAAACTCCTCATTTTTATCGTCAATGACAAGCAGATGACGAATATCCTTGAATAACATCTTATTCATACATTGTTCCAGAGTGTCTTCCTTTTTTGCGATAATAATATTGGGTCCATATGTGCATATCTCACTAATTTTAACATTATTTTCATTTTTACCAAGAGCGGCAACTTTATTAATATAATCACGTTCCGATAGAACCCCAACTACCTTATTTTTAGAATCTGTTACCGCAAGACACCCGATGTTGAATGCAGTAAAACGTTGAATTGCATTATTTACAGGAGAATCTTCGCTTATCTTGAAATCAATCTTGTGATAACATGAACTCTTAAATACGTTCAATGCGGAGACATTATTTTTCAGAACAGACGTAGACAATAAACGGCGTCCAATCATTTTACTAAAAATAGTTCTATTACTTTTATATTGTTTTTGAATAAAACATCTAATCCTTTTCCATTAGATTCTTGTATTCTTTATATAGAACATGAAATGCTGTATCTGGAATAACACTTGTTCTTTCTCTCTTTTGTGATTTATGGTCTTTGTACAATTCAACACATTCTTCAATTGTGGGATATTTATATTGAGAAAACTGGTCATGTAAATTGTGAATGGGTGCTTCATCATTAAACGCATAATTAAATATAATTTCTGATTTTAATTTATTTTCTTCATATTGGTTTATCATTTGTTGGTAATCTTGATTTAATATCGCGAGTGCCATCATCTTTATTAAATTTTTTCCAATTTCACTCTTATAATAATTATGACATAAAGTAACATACCAGCGAGTTTTATTATTTTTCAGAGGCAAAAAATTAACCGCAATAATCAAGTGTTTTTTTTCAAATGTTACGCGAGACCATGTGAATGACGGATAAACATACATGTGGAAATTTTTCGTTTTCCGGATTCCGTCGTTTATTGTTCTCATCACTTTATTGGACGAATATTCAAAATATAATCCGATTTGCTTTCCATCTTTATAGGTATAATGTTTTACATTTTCAGGAGGAACCAGACTACCGAACCCAACTAATTTATTATGCACAAAAGAAGGGTGCTTTATATCCATCGTATTATAAGCGCTATCTTGGAGAGAACAATCCATATCTACTTCTAAAAACGATGTTTCATAGTCTTTGCTCTTAAAAAAGGGAATGCTATAGGGTTTATCGGATGACGGCTTATAGGACCAAAATAGTTTCCCTTCGTGTTCCACCGTTTGTCCAAAGCTATCATGATGAGACATTTCTAAACCGTGATATTGGCATTGTAAACACCCATTGTCTAAAATTTTTCCATTATCTAATTTAGATCCCATATGTTTGCATACATTTACAGTAGTAACCAGTTTATCATTTCTCTCATCTTTCCATAAAACAAGTGGTAATTCTCCAATGTTTATTTTGTAGGGCTTAGAAAAATCAATCTTTTCTTTTATACCTATACAATGCCATTCATTAAAAAAAGAGGAATACTGAACGGTTGTATGAATAAATGACAATAAAATAAAAATAAATAAGTTATTCATTTGTATATATTGGTAAAAGTAAAAAAACATTTATGTTATTTATAAACTAATATAAATGTTTTTCAGATATCCCGGATATCTTAGAACCAGGGTTTTAATTCCAATTGTTTGTCATTATCATATGCTAATACAGGATGAGCAATAGGAACAACAAGTGTACTTGCATCAGTTAAATATTGCATATACCCTTGCGCCTCACTATAAACTTGAGGAATACAGTAATTTAATACTAATTGATTTAATTGTGCAATCTGTTCTGGGACATTTGTTTCGCGGTTTACGGCATTTTGTAAAAAAACGCTTCTCATAACAACTTTTAAAGCATCACAATCTTGAGGTCCGATCATATATTGTGCATTAGATCTTTTATAGACACCATACCGTATTCCATCTTGTATATTTTTTATATTTTTAGATGAAAAGAAAGCCTGGGAGAGAACCGTGGAATCCCATAACCCTTCTGTGGGATTCCTAAATCCAGAACACTGATGAGCTGGTATTTTATCATACATTGAAAACAGGTCGCATGTACTTGGTGATTTAATATCTACTCGTCCATTACTTCTGCTCATAATTTATCTTTTATAGTATGAGAATAGAAAAAATAATGTCTATATTATCTATAAGAAATAATATGTACACATTTCAAAGAACTATATTAATTGTTGCTATTGTAATTTTATTAATTGCGTTTACAGTTATTGGACTCATATTAGCGTATTCAACCAACAAGACAAAATGGCCTCCAGTTATTGCGAGTTGTCCAGACTATTGGCTTGCGGCAGATCCAACAAATAATTTAATAACTCAAAATATTCCGACTCCAAATTCCAAAGGTTCTTATTGTGTCAATGTTAAAAATTTAGGAACTTGCCCATCCGGTGGAAAATCCAACTTAATTATGGACTTTAATGTTGCTCCTTATAACGGTGCAAACAGTTCATGTGCTAAATATACTTGGGCTAAAAACTGTGGAATAAGTTGGGATGGTATTACCTATGGAGTGGATAATCCATGCGCTAATCCAAGCGTATAAATATTTGTGAAAAGATGTAAAGATAATAACACATATATGTATAAGATGTTATTATTGCGTATTTCTAAATTACCAGATGAGTTGATTGATATTATTCAATCTTATATACCTATTTCAACACTTCTTTTATTGAACAAATCAAATTATGAATTATATCACAAACACGTTAAACAATTTATACCGCACAACTTATATGAAACATACATACGATCCACGGTAAGAAAAGATTGTGATTATGTGTTTCATGAAATATTAAATGAAAATGTTGATAAATGGTTGAAAATTAAAAAATATCACTATCAGAATACTGTTTTTTTAAATTATTTATACTTTTTAAAAGATTATTGTATTGCGAACCAATCTATGAATTGTAAAAATGTGATAGATGAATACTTGGAACTATCGGGATTAGACAAAAATCAACATAAAAAGAATATCAGTAGAAGTATAAGATGGAGAAACTAAATATAAATAACTTATTAGAGAGAGAAGATTACGTAAAGAAAATAAAAGATATACTTTATACATTTGAGACCAATAAAAATGATCCATTGGTGAAAAAGGGTATATACATTTATGGAAATCCTGGATCTGGAAAGACAGCATTTGTTGTGAATATTTTAAAAGACTTGGACTATGACGTAATAAAATATGATACTGGTGACATACGAAATAAGGCAATTATTGAAACCATTACAAAAAATAACATGTCAGACAAAAATATAATGAGCATGTTTCATAAAAAAATAAAGAAAATTGCAATTATTATGGATGAAATAGACGGAATGAATAACGGAGATAAAGGAGGAATAAATTCACTTATCAAACTCATCAGACCAAAAAAAACAAAGAAACAAAAGTTGGAGGAAATGACTATGACTCCTATATTTTGTATTAGAAATTATCATATTGATAAAAAAATAAAAGAGTTGATGAAAGTGTGCAATGTGATTGAGATAAA
>Ga0114966_10001219_pt1 | contig 23998 bp, 30 predicted proteins | sample M_130207_XF_Meta_FD_87029 | JGI IMG/M metagenome (GOLD analysis project Ga0114966, IMG submission 87029) | Freshwater microbial communities from Lake Montjoie, Canada to study carbon cycling - M_130207_XF_MetaG | ecosystem: Environmental > Aquatic > Freshwater > Lake | place: Lake Montjoie... | reverse complement strand
TCAATCTCCTGTTGTTTAAGCTCCTCAATTTTATTTTTGGATGTCTCATACATAATCTTTTCAATAGGGAAAAATCTCCTCTCTAAATCAATTATTCTTTGTTCTAGTTCTTGTTGTGTCATAACTTATACCAATTGATTAAAAATGTCAATATCTTTTGTTAACTCTTCTTCTAAATTATCTATGATAGAGTCCTTAAATCTATTCTTTCTTTTTAAGAAAGAAAATGCAGCATCAGCTGATAACCACATAACATAAATGTTAGGTATTGTATCGTTATAGAATGTTTGACATATACGAACAATAGCTTCTTTCATAATGAATAACTCATAATTACTTCTTTTTCGGTTGTAATACTGATTATAGTGAATAATGCAAAGCTCTATTGATTTTATTAAATCTTCTGTTTGTTTTAATGTTCTGCTCATAACTTATTTGTTTAATTCTTTTTTTCTAATTCTATTACTGATTTTGCTACCATTTCAAAAGGTAAGTGCATATTACTTATACCTATTTCACTTACTACCTTACCTGCTGTATATAATGTATATTTAGTATCACTACTAAATCCAATACACTCAGCAACTAAATAATACCCACTATATTCTTTATCAATGTAGATACGGAATGTTTGTGTAAAATTACGTGGTAGTTCACCACCAATAGAATGTATTTCAAATACATATGTAGTCTTATCAAAGACTAATTTTCTTTTCTTTGTCATGTTGTTGCCCGTTAGGGACTTTGTTTTTTGTTTTTTAATTATTTTTTTAATCCTAAATATTCTACCATTTCTTCGGCTTCGGTTAATGCAACTTCTGCATCATCCCAAGTCATTTGTGATTTGTATTTAACGAAAGGCATTCCTAATTCATTTCTATAAGCAGTTTCCAAATCAGGTACGAATGCAAAATTATAAACATAAATTGCATCGTAATCTTTATACCACTTATCTACATCTCTACGGAGTTTGTCTACTTTTACATCAGACACTTTACCATTCTCCATACAATTCCAATTAGAACCATCTACTAATTTAATTCTCCATTGGTGAGGTGGTTTACAATCAAACTTATTTCCTTCAATACCATTCACTAAATTATCCATATCATCCCACACATTGTTATCCTTATCTACATTCCAAAAGTGCCACGGAAACATTGTATCAAATCCTTTAAGGTTTGAATGTTTACCTCTATCTCTAACTAATACACTACCATACATAATGTCTAATTCTTCACTCTCATTTAAGATTGCAGATAAATTACATACACCTATCTCTCTTTGTTGTAAAGACAATCTAATATCGGGTGATACGATTTCTTTTACTTGATATAACTTATTCATATTATTTATTGTTTTGATTAAAGTTTTTAACGAACTCAATTAAGTCAGTTCTCGTAGGAATTGTTTCAATTGTAATTGTTGGTGTGTGTTTAGTTGTATCAGTAATCTTTCTATTTTTCACTTCGGTAAGATGATTGAATAACTCAACCATATACTTTCTATAAATTGTGAAAGAACTTTTATACTGATTTTTAATGAAATATTTATTCATTGTGTTTGCTTCAGTTTTTTAAGTGGTGACTCCACTTTATTTGTTTATTGTTTGTTTAATTTATATTATTTTAATACTCCGTTTATATAATCGTAATCTACTTTATCATTATAGAAATTCATTTTTACATAATCTAATCCACCACCTCTATTGTTTTTACTTTCAACTACTCTAAAACCAAATCTACGGAAAAACTTTGTTTGTTGTGATATAGATGAAACTTCTCTGTCCTCACCACTACCTAATGAACCAACACATTCTAACATAATTGTTTTGAAATCTTCACTTTGGTATTCTTCTAATACTTCTAATAATTGTGTCATTATGATAGAACCCATTTTAGTGCCTCTTAAATGAGGAACTACTCTAATAGTGGATAATTCTATACTATTGTCACCTAACGGGCAAATCGTAACAAATCCACAATTACCATAATGTAATAAAATTTGTGGGTGTATTCTCACAACCTCATTTACAATTGATGTCATAACTCTACAATCTATATTAAATTCAATAAGACCGTCAGACATATCTACCCAAAGTTTGTTTAACTCATTTTTAATCTTTTCACTATTTTCACAAATATTGATAAAGGTTTGGTTATTATGTCCAACCTCAAAATAGATTGATTTTGGTTTAGTCATTAAATCACCTTTATAGGTCTCTCTAATATCTTTCATAAAAGAGTCCTTATTTTTCATAAAGGATTGTTTTTGACTTAAAACTTCGGTAAATAATTCTTTTGATATACTCATACTAAAACTCATTTTATAGTGTTTCTTTCACTTTTTGTTATATTACAATATTTTTATATATCCTCACCTTCATTAGTGGGAATACACTAATATACGACAAATTTATTTACCTACCTAATCATTTATGAGACGATTTGTCAAAATCCCAAAAATTCTTTATTGAGTATCAACGAGTTACATATATAAATTTACCTTATTTGTCAGTTTTTACATAACTCGTTGATAATCAATTGATTAGCTAAAAATATGTTAAAATTGTGTTAAAATACATAACTTGTTGATAATCAACCAGTTACGAAAAATAGGGTATTTTGACCATATTATGATTTTTTACTATGTATAACTCACACTATTTACCGAAGTGAAAAACGAAAATTTTCGTAGATAAATCTAATATGTATATTATATGACAAAGATAAAACCACAGTCCATAATGGACATTCAATTTGATAGACAATATCCATATTATTTAGAGGATGGAATAAAAGATATAAATAAATCAGGTGTTCCTTTAAGTGAGTTTAATTATAGACTTGCCAATTTTTGTATAGATTATTGGAGTAAAGAAGGTGACACAATTATTGACCCATTTGCAGGTAGAGTGACAAGAGCAGTTGCAACTGAAAAACTAAATAGAAATTATATCGGTTATGAAATAAGTCCTGATACTCATATGAGAAGTATAAACCATTTTGAAAAGATTGGTATAAATCCAGTATTACATAATTCAAATGGTATATGGATGAAAGAAACACATGATGGTGTAGGTGATATGATACTAACTTGTCCACCTTATTTTAATATTGAAAGGTATGAGACTGTACCAGGTCAATTAAGTGATTATTTTAAGTATGATGATTTTTTAAGAGATATTCGTTTATCAATTAGAAATAGTTATAGAGTAGTTAAAAATGAAAGTTTTAGTTGTTGGGTAGTTGCAGATGTAAGAAACTTTCATAGATGGGGAGGGTTGTTGGACTTACATGGTGATATAATTAAATTACATAAGTTAGAAGGATGGAAACATTGGGATACAATTATATTGCCATATGCAGAAAGTATGTCATATCAATTACATTCAGCAAAGAATAATGGATATACTGCAAAGATACATGAATATCTTTTAGTGTTTAGAAAATAAAGTGACTGCATGAAAAAACCCCCATTCCTGAGGGTTTAGTTACTTTTGGTATATTATCCTTACTTTACAAATAAAGTCTCTTAAATTAGGTTATAACCTATTTTCCACCTATTATTTACTTGCTTAGTGTATCTACTTTTAATGTATCTACTTTCATTTCAGTTGAGTCAGTTTTCACTTCACTTTTTGGTGCAGTTTCACATCCCCATACTAAAAATGCAATTAGAGTTGCTAATGCAAATGCTGTAATAATCTTTTGTGTCTTTGTTAATGTTGGTAATTTAATTTTCATATTGATTTTCCGTATTTTTGATTTGATAAATAACTCACTTCAATTTGTAATGAGTTTATGTCTTTTGATAATTGTAAAATTAATTCTCTTAATTCATCAATTTGTTTTTGTTGTGCCTCTATCTTCAACTCCAAGTCGTAAAGAGTTGAATTGAATTTATCCTTTCGGAATAAGTGCATCATTTTATTTTATTTTGGTTCTTGAATTGGAATGCAATTAGGGACTTCTCTACCATCCATATCTTTCATTCCGTATTGCTCATAACCTTCGGTGCAGGGGTCGTCTGCATCCTTTAAGTTTATACCTTTATACTTTGTATCGTATGATACTCTAGCCATTACCTTACTCATTGTGTCGGTTATTTTAGACATCCTATCTTTATCGTAAGTGCTTTTACATACTGCATAAGCTTGACCTTCTACATCGTATTCACTTCCAATTTCAGAAATACATCTGCTGATATATTTGTCCTCTTGTTCTCCACCTTGTGGTTTTGGAATTGGCATATTATTTTTTTAATATTGTTATTGATTGTCCGACTATTTGTTCGGTGCAAGATGTTGCGTATTTCATATTATAATAATGTTAATGTGGCACTACCTGTAAATGCATGGTATGTGTTTCCACCACTTTGTGTTATTGTTCCACCTGTTGCTGCAGGAGCTCCTGGATAGTAAATGATTGCTAAACCACTTCCTCCGTTACCTGATACATTTGATGCATCGGGAGTTCCAGAAGTTGCGATAGTTCCTCCACCTCCACCACCACCGGTGTTAGTTACACCACTAGTTCCTGTAGCATTTTTATTTACATTACCTACACTACTTGCACCTGCACCTCCACCACCTGTTCCACCAGTTGAAGCGTATCCACCACCTAAATTATAAACACCACCACCACCACCGGCTACATATCCTGAAGGTGAACCTAATGATAATAATGCAATTGTTGCATCATATACACCATTTCCACCATTTGGAGTTCCTCCACCACTACCTACTTGAGTAAATCCTCCTCCACCTCCAGAGTTAGATGAACCACCATCAGCACCATTTTGTCCTTGTATACCTGTTCCACCTGTCATTGAAGCTCCTGTTCCTGCACCACCACCACCTGATGCACCTCTACCACCGGAGCCTGATACATTACCTTGTGTTCCTCCACCTCCTCCGCCCCAAGCGAATGAAGATGTTAAACTACTTCCTGAAATGTATGTATCACCACCATTCTGTCCATTAAGATTAGTAGAACCAACTGATGCAGTTCCACCTCCTCCTACAAATACATTGTATGAAACTGATGATGTAAGTGTAAGTGAACTACTAATGTATCCACCTCCTCCACCTCCTCCAGCTTCTCTACCAGAAGTTAAAGCACGACCACCTGCTGCACCACCACCTACTAATACATAATATACTAATAAACTACCTGTTGGTGGAGCCGGAGTAACACTAGTTCCTCTTACAATTTCTTGTCCCAATGTTTGCAATTGGTTAGTATTTCTTAAATACAACATATTCTTTTATTTTTATCTTAATGCGATAATGTTGCCTACAGTCGTTGATGATGATATTGCAGTAAAGATACCAGGGATAAATCCACTAGCACTTACAAATGTCAATACTGAACCATCAACAGTCTTTGCTACTAATTGTGATGTTCCACTTCCTTGTGTTCCAACATACAATCCTGTTGCAGTAAATGGTAAACTTCCAATAGGGTTTGAACCTGTTACAGTTTGTCCACCTGAAAATTGACCATTTTCTACATTACCGCCCAAGTTAATTACTTTGCTCATATTAATTTAATTTATTTTATATAATTTATTTTCAAATCTTGCTTTTGATACTGTTTGTAAATCTAATGTTCTCCATTGTGACCTACCAGTTTCGTTGTTCAATGTTGTTTTTATGTTAAACATACCTTCTGATGCTTTTGTAGAAGACCCACCGGCCTCTCCACCTACATATGCTCCACTATCCCACCACATATAATAATAATCCACATTACCTTCTAATGTAGTCCATTCAACTCTTATCTTATTATTACGAGATGAACTTTCTAATAAGTCTTGAAATTCAGATAAACTGATATCAATACCTTTGAATTGGACAAGTTTATTATGATAAGAGTTACTATTCATTATATCAATGCTGGTGCAACAATTAAATCTTTTTTATCTTTCTTTTTTGCTGGCTCTCCTGCGTATGAACTACTTGGTATAGACGGCATTGCTTCGGTTTCGGTTAATAAACCTAATGTTCTTAACTTATTCCTACTCCAACCCAATCCACTCTTTCCACCCCAAGCCATATACATAAGATATCCACAACCATCAGTAAATGATTTTGAACTTTGTAAATCACCTTCATGTCTACTTAAAAAAGAATACATTCTCTTTATTGTATCTACACTAATTGGTTCACCCTTTGCTAATTGATTTGCTCTTTGTTTTCCAACAGGAGTTCCACAACTTCCCCAACCATTATCATCTGCATATTTTAATGCTGCTTTAGCATTACTTTTAACACCATCTGGATAGTCTGAATAACTTTCCATCTCTACTCTCTTACCTGCTTTATATCTACTATCTTTTTTGATTATATTTTTCATATAAGATAATACAACTAATGCTTCTTCATCTGTCAATTCTTCAACATTTTTAGAAAGTAAGATTTCTTCTTTTGATGCCTGAATTAATTTATGTTCAAACAAACCTTCAATAGAAAATCCTTTTACCTTTCCAGTTTTAACATAATCATTCCATAAGTTATTATCACTAATCTTAAACATACCCATCCAAGTTCCTTCAGGCACATTCAAACCATATCTACTGCTCTTATCTAACTTTCCTTCTTTAACCCAACTCTCAACTAAATGAACTCCTTTGATATTTTTATCATGTTCCAAAGTAGCCTTATCAGTATACTTTTTCATTAAGTAATTTTGAGCAACGGTTTTAATCGTATCTTTTGTTAGGAATACATGATAAGGTTGACCTTCACCATCTACTCTTAATATCTTTTTATCAGGTATTAAGATTGGGCCAATTAACATTTGTTGGTCTTTATCAACAGATGCAAACATTACTTCTTCTTTATCAAAAGCAATCCAATCCATTTCTATTGCTGGAGCCTCAACTAAACTAATAGCAAAGACTTCATCAACACCATCCTCTTCAACTTTAAGCTCATACAATTTCATATATTAAAAACACTTTTAAGATTAAAAATAGTTATCCCCCAACAAATGTAGCTGCTCTACTAGTCCTTCTATCTAATGCTTGTTGTGATGAAACTTCACCACTTACAACATAAGCTTTCAGAGGAGCTTGTGCTTTGTTAATTGATTGTGCAATTGCAGTAGATGGATTTTGTCCACCACTAACATTTATCGTAGGTGCAGCTGCTCCACCAACTTTTGGTGTTGGTATATTTGGTGCTGCACCAATTGAACCTCCACTACCTCCACCAGTTACACCGGCTTGAGATGCTGCAGAATTAATTTGTTGTATTGATTTAACTGCTGATGCAATTGTTGATGCAATACTTAAACCTGCTGATATAGTATTAATTAATACCCACGGAGCTCCAAATGTTAAAGGTGATGCTGCAACTGCTTTTGCATTTGCTATACCTGTATTTGCAACAATTTGTCCGATTGATGCTGCTTGTGATATAATAATACCTGCAATTGCTAATGCTTTATTCTTACCTGCAACTTGACTCAATAGATTACCAAATTGTTCAAACAATTGTAGGTAAGCCATATTGATTTCTTGTTTGGCCTGTGCTGCAGCTTTCTCTGTTGCTATCTCTTGGTCACTAATATCCTTTCTAGCATCTGCATATTTCTTTCTGATTTGAGTTTTTTCAAATTCAGTTAATTCAGTATTTTGTAATTCAGTAGTTTCTTGTTCTTTAAGGATGTCTCTTTGTTGTGTTAATCTTTGTAAGTCAGCTTCAAAATCACCATCAATCTTTTTATTTTCAGCATCTAATGCTTCTAATTTAGTTTGTAATCCTAATAATACAATACCTCTTTCATCCTCACCTTTCTTTTTAAGTCTTTCAGTTTCTTTTTCATCTAATTCCTTCTTCTTATCAGCATCTTCTTCTGCAAACTTCTTTCTCATTGTAGCAAGTTCTGCCTGAAGACCTGTTTCTAATATTGTAGTGTCTTGTTTATACTTTGTAGCAGTTGCAATTAATGCAGCATACTTTTGATTTATTTCATATTCAGTTCTATCTCTTTCATCCAAAGTTGCTTTGAATGCCTCTTCTTCACCTTTTCTAACTTCACCTAATTCTTGTTCTCTTAATCTTTTTAATTCATCTAACTCTCTTTGTTTCTGAGCTATCTTCTTATCACTTGCAACTTTATTTTTACCAGCTAACTCTTTATTCTTTGCTTCCTCTTCTTTTAACTCATCTGCTTTATTATTTAATCCTACTTCTTGTGCAGTTGCATATGCATCTTTTGTTGCCTGTTGTCTTTTAGTTAAATTATCTCCTAACTTTTTAAGACCTTCTGCATCTGCTTTACCTAAATTATCATTATATAATTTTACAGCTTCTTGCTCATCTTTATATGCCTGTTCGTATGTATCTTTAGCCTGTCTAAATTGAGTCTCTCTAATCTTTTGTGCATCAGCACCTTGTGCTTTTAATCTAGCTAATTCAACTTTGTTTCTTCTATTTGTATCTGCTGCATTTAATTCTAATAATTCATTTTGTCTTTCTAATGCTCTATTTAATACATCCGCTGCAGCAGCTGCTTCTTTTTCACCCGTTGCCATTTCATATAATGCAGATGCTGCAGTTCCTAATAATACCACCAATGCACCAATACCTGTTGCAATTAATGCTGCTGATAATGCTTTAGCTCCTGCGGCTGCAGCAGCTTCACCAACTCCAACCTGAACAAATGATTTAGCTAAAAATCCGTTTAAGGCAGTATATGCTCTTGTGATACCTGTAAGTTCACCTAAACCTTTTGCTGCATCTGCTAAATCTTTTCCTAATTCAACAAATGATGCTTTTAAGTCAGCAAATTTTAATCCACCAAATTGTTTTAAGGTATTAACTGCACCACTTACTTTGTTACCAATTTCACCAATCGGTCCTGGTAATTGTCCTAATACTTCCGTAAAGTTAGATGCACCAGTTCTTGCAGATTTGATTGCATCCTCTGTATCATTAATTTGTTGTTGTAGTATTTTGAACTCATTTGACCCAGCAGCAGTTTCCTTCAATTGCTTTTTAAGTTCTTTAAGAGCAGCAATAGATGGTTCTACATTGGTTTCTACATCAACCTTTACTTTTACTTGTTTGTCTGCCATGCGTGTCTTTTTATTTTATACCAAACATCTCTCCATGTTGTTGGCAATTTATGTTTACCTTTTGCTATTTCAACTCTATCGGAAATGTTATAATGTTCTCCTGTATTCAATAATTCAATTATACCTTTTATCATATCTTAAAAACAATCTTTTTATTATAAATTAGTGATTATAAACAACCACCACCACTACATATAGCGGTATTAGTTAAAGTTAGAGTATTTCCAACATCACCACTCACTACTGTATAAGTTGATGAAAAATCATTTGCAATACCTGTTGGTGGAGGTGCACAATCTAGGGCACTTACAATACCTGTGGCTTCTACATTTGAATAATTACCACCACACTCATCACAAGTTAGTTCAACATTGATTGTATCACCAACATAAACTGTATATATTCCACTTGATGTGTTGCTTCTACTTTCAACAATTAAACCATTCACATAAATATCCATTTGTCCTCTTGCACCAGCTAATTCACTAAATGTCCATGATAATGTTGCACTTCCACCTGACCCACTAACAAAATAATATGAGTTAGAGAATGATGATGTTACTGCTCCACAATTTTCATACATTCTATAATATGTTGATGCAGTAGGTGCAGTAATTACTCTTGGAGAATTACATCCACCTGTATTGCTTCCACCCCATGTAGAACCATCTAATGAAGTTTGTATTGTTGTTGCAGTGCAACCAGAACATCCACTACCTGTTGTAAAGAAAATACTAATATTTCCTGAACTAACTGATGCAGTAGTTATTGTAGGAGTGCAACAACTTCCACTTAATATAATATTAGTGCTACCTGAAATTGTAATATTGTGTCCTGCCGTAAATGTTGTTGGGAATGTTATAACCCTATCACCACTACCTGAATAAATATATTGTGTTGAACTTGTCACCGGTGTTCCATTATCTAAAGTTGTTAATGTTGCAGATGCCGTAGTATACGGGCCCCACACAGTTGAACCACCATCTTTACCTTCCATAACTACATTAGCAACTGTTCCACCTGAAATACTTTGTGAGAAATTGCCACTAAAATAATAAGCCGTTCCAGATACAATTAAGTTTGCATCTATAAATGCAGTTGGACTTGCGTTATACTCTGCCAAATTAATTGATGCAGTTGCATATGCAGTGCTACCAGTTGGTGGTGTTGGTATAGGTTGCAAATCACTCAATGTATCACCAATGATTGGCCCTAATAATTGTAAATTACAACTACCATCTTTCAATGAATAATCGTTTATTGCTCTTAAATGATAATAGTTACCTCTAAAGTTTACTACATCATTCAATTCCATTTTAATATAATCAGCTAAAGGTATAATTGCTTCACAATTTAATAATCTTGTTTTAGGATTATAAAGGAGTGAAATATAAGTTTCCCAATAATTTGTGTAAAGACTACCGGTTGGTATTTCTCCATACGCTGCAGCTTCATTATTAAAAAGTAAGCTATCACTATTTGTTGTTGGAAAACTACCAGTTACTACATTATAGTTGTCAAAATATGGAAAACTAGTTTGTGAATAACTAATACCTGCAGTAGTAAAACTACCGCTTTCTAACCACCATTCCTCACAATCTATCAATCCATTGTAAAAATAGATATGTGGTAAAACTCTGCTTGGATTGAAGTTTTGGTCACTAATAAATGTTGGTATGTATATTGGTATAATTTGACTCATAATAATTTATTTATAAACAAGGATATCCATAAGTTGAACAAGTATCTCCTGTATCTGTTGCAACTGCAGTTGAAGTGTTTATTGAGAATAATTCACAAGTATTATAATCTAAAATCCATTTATATCCTGTCAATGGAGTAACTCCATATGCATCAAAGTATAATACTGCACTATCTTCTAATACACCCGTAGATGAGAATATTGTTTGATTTGCAATACCATTACAAACATATGATGGATTGGTATTTTGTGAAATTGCATATTGACCTGGTAATTGATATGCTATTGGTTGAGGATTTAATCCACTAACACTACCTGATAAACCTGTTCCTGCAATTCTAACTAATGGGTCAGATGCAAATGTAGTTTTAACATTAAACTCACCTTGTGAGAAAAAGTTAGCAGTATCCACATAATATGATTTACCATATTCTCTATTTGCAGCTTTAGCAAATTGTTGTGAAATATAATCAGTATCTAATGTATCTCCAAAGTTTAATTTATTTACAGCAAGATTGTTTGCTGGAATTACTTCTATATTTTTATCTAAATTGATATACCTATTAAAATCTTTTACTTCACCCCTCTTATACCAATTATTAAATTCTTCAATTATGAATTGATTTAATCTTGTTTTATCTGGATAGATTACTAAATTGAACTTTCTTTGTAATCCAATTATGAAATCAATTTGCTTAATACCTACTGTTCCAAAAGGCATATTTGATGGAATATCTATAACTCTACCATCAGCTGCTTGTCTTACTTCTCTAATTTCCAAATAAGATTTAGTTGTAGATTGTGGGTCTAATGTTACAAGTGGTTGAGATGTTGGAGGTGGGTTATTTGGACTTTGTCTTAATTGAAAATAATAATTTCCTGGTGGTATATCATCTAACTTAAATTCAGTTTGTAATTCATATGTTGTATTTATACCAAAGCTACCTCTACTTTGTTGTAGTTGGTCAAAAAAGAATATATAAGATTGAATTGCACGAGTTGAATAGGGAGTTGAACTACCTGTTTCTAACATTCTTATTTGCCATGTTCCATTTGCAGATAATGTTCCTGGCATATTATTAACAGAGCAACTTACATTCACATTTACATTTAATATACCTGAAAGATTAGTTCGTTTCTCTACTTTATATGCTGCATTATTGTAAAAGTTTTGTGGGTCTGATAATTTATTATACCAAGGAAGTGTTGTCCAACTACCTGATGGAAGAGTTCTATCTGTCATACCACTCCCACTAATTGCACCTATTTTTATTTTACCATATGTTTCCAAATCAATATCAGAAAATTCAGGATACTTTAATGAGTTATTACAAATCATATAGGTATCATCAATAAATGATTGTTCAAAAAATGATGATGAGTATGTATATCCTGCTTCTGCAAATATTGCATCTAATACTGGTTTTACCCTAATTGCAGGTTTGAAATTTTGAACTGTCAGTGCCCCATCTTCGTCATCCATTCCAAATAATTCATATTGTCCTGATGTAAATTGATATCCACTACCATAATCGGCAAGTGGATAAACTATATCACCATTGAAAAGATTACCACTCCAACTTGCTGTAATATTATTGTAAGATGCAGTATGATTATATGCAGATAGTGATGTTAAATCAGTTAAGAAGTTTCTGTTGATATCTCTACCAAAACTGGAAAGAGTTCCATAAATAGTTACTTCATATGAGTCAATAAATTTATTAGCAATTACATTTACTTTGTTTAATTGAATATATCCATTTGATAAATACACAGAGTCAAAATCAAAGTATGCAGGAACTTTTATATTCGTTGCAAATAAGAATGGATTATCAATAGAGATATCATATACATGTTCAAAGAAAGCATTATTTACTTTTGTTCCTGGAAGTGTAATCTGACGAGTAAAATCAGAAGGTAACTGACCTATATCAAATAGACCAGTTACATTATTTGATAACTTAATATCTTCGTCTTGAAATATATCTAATTGTGTTCCGTTTGCAATTAATCTAAAAGTAAACGCTTGTGTTGATATTATACCCATATTACATTATTAACTTATAAGGTTGTCCATATTGGAAATCAAATTGATATTGAATTAACTTATCAACTACTCCTGTTTTGAATACAATATTTTGTGTAATGATAGTTAATGGTCTTACTGAATTAGTTGCTTCGTTATATACCCAATAAATCTCATCACTTACTAATAATTGTTTTAGAATATCATTATAAGTTTCAGGCAACCAGTTTGTATTTACCTGTAATCCTTGTTTACTATCTACGATATATGCAAGATTAGCTGAGTCATATGGTTGATAGGATAGTGTTGAACTTTCCCATGTTCCTAATTGTGGTTGATAAGTTCTTCTTTCAGTTTCAAAAGATTGTTTGCTTATCATATTAAAGTTTAGATAATCAAATTGTCCATATCTATTTTTCCACTTAATTCTTACATTTGGATATTTTTGTTGACAAGTTAAATCATAACGAACAGAAGTTCCTAATGGACTTGCTCCGTTATATGCTTGAACAGCAAACCATTCTAATCCTATTGTTGAAAGAGGGAAACCACTTTGAGTTGGCCCTATTGGATATGTTGCAATTTGTGCAGATGAAGATGTGTTACCACTAACTGCATAATTAGCACTTCCTAAATTAGAAGTATAAACTACTTTTGTTGGACTAGTTGAACCCACATTACCAACATATACACCTGATGTTCCAACATTTGAGTCAAAACAACTTTGAGAAACTGGCCCGTCAGTCATCAACGGCCAATAAACAGACGATGTAAATAATTGTTGTCCTATTGGTTCTTGAAATACTCCATATCCATCTAATGCTTTATAAACATTTGATTTAACATGTGAGCCTGTTACAAATGTTGACCCACTTTTGTATTGATAATAAAAATCAACTGCAAAGTATTTTACATTTGATGGGTTAGCAATTGCTAAATCAGTAAGAGTTGAATTGATTATTCTATTCAAATCAAAGATACCTACATTTTGTGTATTAGGATATTTTACAATTGTGTAATCAGGAACACTTCCTGAATTTGATACAGAGCCAGTCCAATAGTATAATTCACCAAAATATTGAAATGAAGATGATGTATATACAGGTGTGCTTTCTAGCACCGAAAATATAATTGGTGATTGAGCTAAAGATGCTGTTGCTGGTGTTTGTGTAAACGATAATGACATTTCTTTTTTCCTTTATATAAAAACCACTAAATTCAAAAAAGTATGTGATACCCTATTCTATTTCATTTACAATATTAGTTGCAACCGTTTCTCCTATTAAATCTAATAATTCATCTAATCCTCTTTGAAATTCAGGAGTATAGATTGCTTTGTCTACGAAATTTATTGCATCAGGTATATTTTTTGTGTTACCATTTCTGATATTCTTTGCAACCGTTGGGTCATTCCACCATCTACCATATGGAGCATCATCTGGTGAAACATTAATTGAAAATTCAAATGATTGTATTGGAATTACCTTTGAAGTTGAACCTTGCACATCAAATACAGTATTAATAGTATTTGCTTTAATTAAAGCTTTCCTTAATCTACCTGTTTTGTATGGTGCTTTATTGGCAACTTGTCTGATAAGAACATCAGTAATTGTTTTTGCCTTCTTTGTAATGTCGTTAATTGTTGCCATACTAATATGATACTGATGATGATACTAAAGAATATTGTGTATTCATTTCTTCATTTGTTAAAAGTGAATTATAAATTGCAATTATTTGAGCAGTTCCATTATAATATCCAGCTGAACCACTACCAAATACTAACGGATTATTATATGGAAATATTACACTACCGAATGTAGTTCCTTGATTATTCCAGCCAAATGAGTCATTACTACCTGACCATAAACTACTTGATGCATTTGCAAATCCTGTATTTAATGCACTTGATGTTAAATTTGTTGATTGATAACCAATAAAATTTATACTGCCAGTTGCTGCACCTACAAATCCCTGATTTACATATCCCACACCGGATTGGCCATAAGTTTGTAATGCATCTCTTGTTGCAGTAAATCTTTGTGTAAGATATGAGTTCCAACCATTTGGCATAACACCTTTTCTAAAAAGAGTATGATTAACCGATGGTAAGCTTCTGTTAATATTATAATTAGCATTTCCCCATAAAATAATTGTTAATGCAGCACTTCCTGAAAATGAAGGCATATTAACAAAATTATTAGTTCCATTAAAAAGTAAACCTTGACCATTTACTAAATTAAGAACACTACCTGTTACTTGAGCATTATTATTGTTTCCACTTATATCATACCAAATATTATCAGTGCTATTATAAGAATTTACATCATAGTATGCTATTAAATTAGTAGTAGATAATCTAATATTATTTTGTTGAGAACCTACAAATGCAGTTGGTGTAAATCTCATTATGCTAAATTTTTAATAGAAGTTGCGTATAAAGTAGTTCCAAAAGAAATTAATGTAACAATGTCTTGTGCAGATGCACTAGGTGTTGCTGAATATGTATTTCCAATTGGTTGTAAAATTGTTGAAGGTATTACAATTGTTCCAAATCCTACTGCAGGTTGTAATACTTTTAGATTTATAGTTTGACCTGCTTTTATATTTGATGGTTGTAATCTAGTAGCAGACCCACTTACTAATGTTAAAGTAAATAAATTACTTGTTGATACATCCATACTAGCAGTTTGTGATGTAATACTTAAAGAAATGGTATTTCCATAAACACTTCCTGTTATGGTTTGATTACCATTAAATGAATTACTACCTGTTGTTGCAAAACTGCCTGTTTCACTTTCTGTAATAAAACTACCTGATTGGCTTCCTAAATTACTCCATTTTGTATTATCAATAGATTGTGATACTTGTAAATTTTGAATAATCGGTTGATATGATGAAGTCCAAGTATTTAATTTGTCTAACGATGTATTCATTGAAGCAGTTGTAACTGCCAAATCATTAAACTTTTGATTATCAATTAATCTATATGCATTCAAATCAGTTAATCTTAAATCAACACTTGCAGAGTATGTTGTAGGATTTCCAATACCAGTTAATGTTGTTGTTGTAACTACATTTGATGTAATGGTTTGAGAAACCCCCAAAGAACCCGTTATTTGTTCGTTTCCTGACACTCTAACTAATCCGTTGAGTGTTTGTATGTCTGAAGCATCATCTCCCAAAATATTAGACCCAGATGAGAATATGACACTACTGCTTTCTATTGTAGTATTTATTTTATATGCACTAATAGTTCCTGTTACTGATAAATCACCCGTTACACTTTGATTTCCTATAAATGAATTGCTTCCAGTAGTTGCAAAAGATGAAGTTGCAATTATTAAAGCAGATGCAGTATTTTGTAATGATATTAATTGGTTAGAAACAGATGCTGAATAACTAACAGGGTTTCCAAATCCACTTATTGTTGATGCACTAACTGCAGAAGCGGATATTGCATTTGTTACTCTTAAATTACCTGTGGTATTTACAAATACTCCTACACCATTACCCAATGCATCTTGTATTTCTGCAAAAGTTGCAGATGCAGTATTATCACTCCCTAAATGTAATAGAGATTGAAACGATTGTGAGATGTATTGATTACTTAAATTTCCCATATTATTATTTTATTTTAATCTGTTATCCATGTTCTAAAATCACTATAATCACCTGCCCATGTTGCTGGTGTTGTATTCCATATCTTTGGTTCAATCCATAATTCACAAATATCACAATTGATTAAATTAGATTGTGGCCAATTGACCATTGGAATATTTACAAATTGCCAATTAGCTTGTTCTAATCCCTCACCTACACTAAAACATTTCAAATTACCATAGTTTGCAGGTAATGATGTGTTTATTTTAGTTGCAAATGCTCCACCTATGTTCTGACCCTCACCGACAGATATAATTGCGTTATATGGTATACCAGTAATGCAATCGTTTATTCTATATCCTAAAAAGTTCGGGTCAATTAAAAAAAAAAGACAACGATTTTTATCATTGTGAGTAGTGAGTGTGAATGTTGCACTCCACCCAGCCAACCCATTGTTGAACCTATCACTAAATGGTTCACATACAATCTCCGTATTGATTTCAAATCCATCTACACTCCTTTGTGTGTATGAAGTTAAATCATTTAAGATACTGAATGTGTTTGCATGAATATCAACTAAATCATCTCTTTTATAAAATGGAATAGTTATTTCATTGTTTGTCGGGTCACTTTCGTTATTTTTGTTTTTAACTTTATCTGCTACTATTAATTGTATTTGGTAATCCGTTGTTGATGTTCCCCAATTAGCGTTAAGAATTACTACATTCCCTACTGGATAATTTGGAAATTCATCGTAGTCAAAATCACTCAATGCACCCTGTGATACCATCATGATAGAAGGGTGGTTTGTCATAATAGTTTTGAAATAATTCAAAATATTATAATAAAGTGAGTAATTTATACCAGAATTATGAACGATTGCTGCCATAGTTTTAATTATAATTGTATACCGCCGAAGTATTGATTACTTTGGTCAGGATAGATTTGTGTTTGGTTACCAACTGATTGTAAGTATTGAGGAATGTTTGCAGAATATGCAATTAGATAGTTTTGTAATCTTAATGCATAATAATCAGCATTTGATAATGCTTTAGCTAACAAATAATCAATCTCACTTTTAGATGGTGCCGTTCCTTGGTCACTTTGTTGTTTAACACTACCATTAGATTTGAATTGAACAGAACTAAATGGAATATATTCAACTGATGAATACCATATTAAAGTATTTTTAATGTAATCATCTAATAAGTCTTGATAATATACACTCAATTGTGCTACAGTCCCAGCAGTTATTTGGTCTTGTAAAAAATCAAAAAGAACAGTTCCTAATAAGTTCTTTAAGTATTTATCTTGTGCAGTTCTAACGAATGGCAATAAAGCATCAGCATCAATTGCACCTTGCAACGGAGTGTTCTTTATAATATCGTTTCTGTTTATGAATAATGCGTATGACATAGTTATTTTTTATTATATATTTCGTATTCTTTTGAATTTACTTCCATCATTGAGAACTTTTGGTCTTCCAAGTTAGGGTCAGTCACTACTGCATCTTGTCCATCATCGGTTGTTGATGGATTTTCCATTGATTTGTTAGTTTCATCTTCAACCTGTCCTACTGTTTTACCAGTTTCTTCTGCAGTTTGTGATAAAATTACTAATGGAGTTAATTGTTCAAAATATAATTCAGTATCCGTATATCCTGAACAAGTTAATGCGTAATCCAATGTATTTAAGATTAAGTTTTGGAATGGAGCAATAGTCATTGTTTGCATGATGCTAAATGCTGTTTTCATTTCCTCACTTTGTGAACTGAAACCATTATTCTTTGTTCTAATACCAAATAATAAAGGAGAAGTTACTCTATGTGAAACTAATATTCTATCTTGAACATAATCTGCAACATAATCGTATTTCTCATGTAAGTTTTCAATGTTAATTACATCAATTGTAGGTTTAGTAGCAGGGTCATCGTTGAATGATAACATAAATCTACCAGCGTTATCCGTTCCTGTAAACTTTGCTTGAATTAAATCTTCAATAGTTTCTCTTTCTTCAGGTGCAGGAACTCCATTATTGAAGTTAATCATTACTGCAGGTAAGAAACCATTAGTAATGTTATTGTAATGTAAATTAGCTATCTCACCTTCTGAAATTGCTAATTGTAAAGATGAAATCCAATCAGGAAGGGAATAATAGTATAAACCTGGACAATAGTTCTTAATGTAAAGTATTTCTAACTTTTCTTCTGATGTTTCAAATGCAGGTATCTTCTTTTTCTCTTTAATCTTTCTGTTATCATGCCAATCAACACAATAATAATAGTTTTCTATCTTTGGATTACCATATAGTTTTTCAGCACGAAGTGTTTGCACTGGAATATGATACATCTTCTTTATTTTTGTATGTGTATCATCCCAATATACTTGAAATGCTGCATTACCAAACAATTTCAAATCAAACGATACTCTTTTTAAGTCCTCTTGTGGAACTAATTTTTGTAATGTTTCGTTAAAGGCTTCATTTTTAGAATAAACTCCTTTACCAAATATTAAATCAGCAATACCTTCAACCGATGCTGCATTAGTTGTTGAAACATTAAATGCTGCAATTATTGCATCAAAGAAATCATCTTGTCCATAAACACCAAATGGTATCCATGAGTAACGAGTTCTCGTATCTTCCGTAATTATTGGAAGTTGATTATTATTTACATTTACAATTGCGAAATTTTGTTTTCCTTTCATATTAGTTCATTATTATGTATTTGTTTTCACTTACGTGTGAAGTGATTGGAGGTATTTGGTTTTCATATACGGATTTATCTATACTTTGAGATGCATATACTTGAACTGAACCTCTCCATATATCAACACTACCTGTTGGAGTTCCATTATATAATACTGCACGATATTCAGATGCAACAATTGCACCACTTATACTTGCAGTAAACCCTATATAACTTTGGTATCCTTCATAAGTTATACCAGACATAGATGCAGTAAATGTTTGCAATGTAGTCATATCAGTCAAAGACATTGTAAATTCATTCAATGTAGATGCTGTTGGCTCGGTTCTAAAGGTATATGAGTTGCTTTGTGAGATATAATAACTCTGCATTATCTATAATTTATATAATAAAAACACCACTTTATCTAAAAATAGTTATGACAATAAAAAAACCCCACTCGTTTGAGTAGGGTCTAATATTTTAAGTCATAATATTATTTATGAACCATAAACGATAGTTGGTTGTGTTGTTAAACCAGCGAATGCGTTATTTACTGTGCTTCCAGATAAGAAGTAAGCCGGTTCTTTTTCTAAACCTGTAAGAGTGATTGAGTAACCGAAAAGGTCACCTAATGCTCCACCTGTTTGAATAGTTCCTGCAGTTACATCACATCCTTCTTTGTTACCAATCAATAATGCTTCACCATTTAATGTCCAAACTACAACCTTGGGACGCCCGTATGCCATAAGTTTAAGCTGCGTAGTCATCTCGTTAGTCAACTTCTTTAAGTTAAGAGTTAATTCTTGTTGAAAGAATGTAGTTCCGTTATCTCTTGATGAGTTAACAGTCTCTGTGTAAGAAGAGTTACCTTTAAGTTCATAATAATACGCTGAACCACTTGTATTTAATGCTGTTACCAAATCGTTAGCGTTAGTAGTAGCAGATGCAGTATAGTAATTCAAGAAGTAAACTCCTTGTAAACCACCTACTGACTCTTTGCAGACTTCTTGTCTACCCAAAGTAACTGTGCATTGTCCTGATGTGTAAGCCATATTATTTTAATTTAATTTGTTTGTTAAAAGGTGGGAGTTTTACCTCCCGACCTTAATTATTTTTTAGTAAGCTCCGTAGTAAACGATGTCTTGACCTACACCAAACTGAACACCAGCAGTGTATCTCATGATAATTCTGTAATTTTGAGAACCATCAATGTTAGCCATATCAATCACCTTAACTTCATTTGTGTCAGACATCAAACCTGTTCCGAAGAATAAGTTAGATTTTTGAGCTGCAACTAATTTAGATGCAGTCATACCTGGACATAATACTAAATCAATACCATTGAAGTTGTATGGTTTTTCACCAACTGTAAATTGATTTTGGTAACCATTAGCACCACCATTTGCAGTTCCAGTTGAAGCAGGAACAGATGTTTGACCTGCTAATGCTAATTGATAAGCTTTAGCTACATTCGTAGGAACATAGATAACTAAATCTTGCTTACCATAAACTGTATCAGGGATAGTGTCAACTACTGATTGTAATTTAGAGATTACATTCGCAGATGTAATACTACCAGAGATAATTGCAGAACCACTTCCTGCGCTTCTTGCAGGTAAAACTGCAGTTGCACCACCCGCTGCTACTGAAGCAGAAAGGATAAGTTGGAAACCATTAAATTCACCATTTGTTGTTCCGTTACCTGCCCAAATAGATTGTTCAATAGCTTGAGCTACATTACCACCTACATAAGAGATTAAGAAATCGTTAAAGTTTTTAGGGATTTCATCAAAAGCTGAGAAACCTAATTGTAAGGCATTCCAGCTATCTACGAATTGTTGCTTACATAATTGTAAGTTAACTTGAAACTCTTCAGGAACTAAAACCTGTTCAGAGATTGATGCTGTTGCAGTTGCGTTAAAATCGCAAGATGCATCAGAGATTAAAGAAGATAAGGCTAATTTTTGGATAACGCTCTTAAATTTTACATTTGGCATTATCGTAACTAACTTCTTATCCAATGTGTTTGCAGATAATAACGCTGCTGCGATATATCCACTTGCGGCTTCACCTGCGTATGAAGAGTTACCGGTTGGGCCGATACCTTCTGGCATTGTGCCGAATTTTTGAATTTTGTTCATGTTAATTCTTTTTTTGTTTTTTAATTATTTTAATTATAAAGTTTAGATAAGAAAGAACCTTGTGGGTCTTGTATTTTCTTACCATAATTTTTTCTATTTGCTTCAAACTTTAAGATAGAATTTGTATCTTCAATTGGAGCACCATCTAATTTAGGTAACTCTTCTTCGTCAACTTCAGCCATTTTAATACCATCTACTTCTTGAGCTACTTCTGATGATAATGGTGGCATCATTGCTTGTTCCATGTTCATCATTTTCTTTTCCATCTCTTCAATTCTGTAAGCCATTTTCTCCATCATCTTTTTCAAGTCAATATTGATTGTGCCACTTTCCTCACTATCATCTTCCATTGGTTCACCATCCGTTTCAGGCATGTTAGGGTCAACTTCATCAGTTGTTTCAGCCATCTTTAGAGTTCCTGATGTTACTTGACCTTTTAAGTCAGGCATCACATTCTCTTTGTCTTCGTTACCAACTGCAGGGATAGGTTCAGTTTTAACCATGTCAGCATCAACATCAGCCATCTCAACATTTTCTCTTTCAACGATTTTACCGTCTTCAGATTTTACTTTTAATAAAGTTTCGTTTCCTTCTGTGTCTTTCAACATCAAATCGTGGAAACCATTTGGAGCTGGAGATTTTGTTCCATCTTCTGAAACTACAAACAAGTCTTCACCAACATCAAATGTTGCAGACTCTACAATTGTTCCATCAGCTAATTTAGCGTAAGTCATTTCTACTTCATCTTTTGATAAAAGTCCTAATATCTTACTTAATACTGTTTTTGAGTTCATATTTTAATTGTTTATATAAGGTAAAAACACCTTTTGTTAAAAAAATCGTTATTTTAATTTATTTCTTCTAAAGTATTTAATATAGTATCATCTGCTACATCTATTGTTTCATATATCCATCCATTATTTAAGGATGTATAATATGTTGTAGGATTAGCATCTACTATCAATTCTTTATCTTCTTTGGTTAATTTGAATACTTGCATAGTTTATTTGTTATCTCATTCTTGCTATAATACCATTATATTCTGCTAATGCAGTTGCAGTTGCAGCTGGAACATTAGATGCAGTCATTTTATATAAAGTTGTTCCTTGACCAAAGTAAATATGACCATTTACATCCATAACACACCATTGTAAGTTTTGTTGTGGGGCTGTAAAATAACTAACAGAGTTTCCAATTGGATTATAAGTGTAAGCATTGTTTGTTCCAAAAGTTGGATTACCAAACACATATATTAAACCATCTGCACCCATTACAGAAGCCTGTGCTCTAATATCAGTTACACTTCCTAAAACGGATGTTCCTCCATTTGTTGATGGTGTTATTTGCCATATATTGCTTGCACCATATGCTGGGAATGTATAAGCATATCCATCATAGTGTGTGCAGACAGTTCTATATATGTCAGAAGTATTTCCTAATGCAGATACAAATTCATTAGTATCAGTATTTGCATTCCACACGTGAAGACCTCCACCAGAACCTCCACCACTTCCCATATAAAGTTTTCCATTAGCTGCCATCATACCTGTTAAGGTATCACCTTGACTAGTTACTGGACTTAATGATGTAGCAGTATTGTTAAGAGTATCTACTTTGAACCATGTATTGCTTGAAAACCAACCATTACCATAAATGTATCTTCCATCATATCCTGAACCATAAATGCTACCATAATTACCTGTTACTGGATTTGCAATAGATGCAGCTATGGTATCTGTTAATGTATCAACTACTACAATATATCCATTTGCTACAAAATATACACATTTACTATAATCATTATAATATCCTGTATAGTTTACTAATCCATACGGAGATGTTATATTAGTCATTGTGCTAGTGTTGGTATTCCAAACATAGATTGTTGTTCCACCATCACCTGCCATATAGATTTTACCATTTCTGGCCAATTTACCACCAAATATATTGCTTCCTAATGATGTTGATATTGAAGCTGGTGCTGAATATGTTACACCATTACCTACTGCAAATACACTACTCGCAGCTGATAACCATTGTGCAGTTTCAGTTGATGTCCAAGTTCGTATTGATTGGTCAGGAAATACTGCAGCCGCTGGTGCAGCTGCTCCTTTTACTTTTAATCTATTAAATCCAAAGTTTTGAAATATCATTATATCATTTTTAATGTTGATACTACATTCACCTTTGAAGAGTTAAATGCTACAAATGAAAGTATATCATTTGAACCACTTACAGATGCAGTATATGCACTTCCTGATGGTTGTAATACATTTGAACTCCATACGATTGTTGAAGATGTTACACCATTCAATGCTAAAGTAGATGTTACTCCACCTTTCAAATTACTTACTTCAATTCTAATAGGAGATACACTTGCACTTAATTCAAAGTAGTTTCCTAAATTGAAATTCATTGATGCGGTATTAGAGGTTACACTCATTGATACTACATTACCGAATGCACTACCTGTTAAACTTAAACTACCTGAAATACTTTGACTTCCGATAAATGAGTTAGAGCCTGTTGTTGCGTAACTACCTGTTAAGTTTCCTAATGTAGTATTCTTTGTATCTTGTGATGCAGTGAAACTATTCAATGCAGTAATGTCAGTTGTTACTGCACTACCTGTATTAACTGTAATGTTAAATGTAGATGCATCACCCTTTGTAAATGTAATTGTGTTAAGATTTACCGAAGCGGTTACTAATGAACTTGCAGTGATTGCAGATGTTACATAACTTCCAGTTTGT
>Ga0114966_10001218_pt1 | contig 24005 bp, 17 predicted proteins | sample M_130207_XF_Meta_FD_87029 | JGI IMG/M metagenome (GOLD analysis project Ga0114966, IMG submission 87029) | Freshwater microbial communities from Lake Montjoie, Canada to study carbon cycling - M_130207_XF_MetaG | ecosystem: Environmental > Aquatic > Freshwater > Lake | place: Lake Montjoie... | reverse complement strand
GGGCAAACGCATCGTCTTCGTCACCGGCGACGACGAATACAAGTCAGAGGAGTCGATGCCGATGATGGCGTGCATTCTCGCGGAGCGGCATGGCTTTGACTGCACGGTGCTTTTTGCCATCAATAAGGAGACCGGTGTCATCGACACGAATCAGAAGGACAACATTCCCGGGCTGGAATCGCTGAACTCCGCGGATCTCATGGTCATGTTCACGCGCTTCCGCGCCCTCCCGGATGCGCAGATGAAGTTCATCGACGACTACCTCAAGTCAGGCAAACCGGTGATCGGTCTGCGCACGGCGACGCATGCATTCAGCTTTCCAAAGGACAACACGACTCCGTATGCGAGCTACAGCTTCAATGACGCCAGCGGTGGCTTCGGCCGTCAGGTGCTGGGGCAGACGTGGGTGAACCACTGGGGCAATCACGCCAAGCAAAGCACGCGCGGAGTCTTCGCGCCGAACGCTGCGGCGCATCCCATCCTGCGCGGGATCGCTGATGGTGAGATCTGGGGGCCGACGGATGTGTATGAGGCGACGCTGCCGCTGCCGGAAGGCTGCACGCCGCTGCTGCTCGGCCAGGTGCTGCAAGGCATGAAGCCCGATGACGCGCCAGTGGTCGGCGAGCAGATGAACGGCAAGTGGAAGAAGATGGTGAAGGTGAACGATCCCATGATGCCCATCGCATGGACCTGGCAGCGACCGGTCGGCGCAAAGGGCCGCGTCTTCACCAGCACCATCGGCGGCGCGATGGCGGGCGCCAGCGACTTTGCGAATGAAGGCATGCGCCGGATGTTTGTGAATGCCTGCTACTGGGCGGTGGGATTGGACGATGCGATTCCACCGAAAGCGGACGTGACTCCAGTCGCCGTGCCCAGTCCCTTCAAAAGCGGCGTGAGAGTTGGTCAGTGAAGCGGATTCTTTTTGAGCGATCTGCATCTTCTTGCGGCAAATCGATCCTTGGCGGACGTGTTTGAAATGTGACCTCTGTTGAACGCGAACGCCAAGACCTCTTCCTCCGGCTCTATGTGGAGCATGAGGAGGCTTTGCGTGGGTTTGTGAGGTCGCTGGTGCCGACGCTGGAGGATGCGCGGGAGGTGATGCAGGAGGTGGCGGCGGTGCTGTGGCGGAAGTTTGAGACGCTGGAGAGCACGGATGACTTCCGGCGATGGTCATTCGGGGTGGCGAGGTTCGAGGCGTTCAATTTCAACCGTGCGCGGCAGCGTGAGCGGCTCGTCTTTGATGATGAATTGCTCGGTCTGCTGGCTCAAGAGGCTGAGGATGAGTCCGCGAATCAGGAAATGGAGGCCAGGGCGCTGGAACAATGCCTCCAGAAGTTGCCGGAGGCTCAACGGGCTCTCGTGCAGGCGGCGTATGCGCCGGGTGTGCGCATCGATGAGCTGGCGCGGGCATCGGATCGCTCGGCGATGTCGCTCTATAAATCGTTGCATCGCATTCGCATCGTATTGGTGGACTGCACGCGGCTGGTTTTGGCCAAGGAGGTGCAAGCATGAAGTCGAGCGAAGAAAACCTCGAACTCATGCGCCGCTACCTCACCGGCGAGGCGGACGCGGAGGTCGTGAAGCTGCTCGGTGACCGATTGAAAGTCGATGCAGTGCTGCGACGAGATTTTCTGGCCTACGCCCGCGTAGATGCGGCGCTCGCAGCGATGCCTGCGAAAGTTGTTCCAGTGAAGAATACGCGCTGGCGAGTTTGGGCACCGCTCACGGCGGCGGCAGCGATGCTTGCAGCCATGGGGCTGGCATGGATAGGCCTTCCGTTCGGTGCACGCGGAGAGCCGATTGCGACGCTCGTGGCAACGACGAATGCGCGATGGGCGGACCCGAATGTCGAGCTTGCACTCAGCAGCGGCGGAAACTTGCCCGTGCAGTTGCAACTGGAATCAGGCCGAGCGGAGTTTCGGATGGTGGATGGCGCGAGGATCGCCTTGCAAGGGCCTGCGACGGTGAGTTTCACGCAACGAAAGGTCGTCTCGATAACCGAAGGGCGGGTCTTTTGCGAATGCCCCACCCCTGAGTCTCGCATCACGATCGAGACACCGCAGACGACAGTGGTGGATCTTGGCACGGAATTCACTGTGGATGCGCGTGCGGATCAAAGCACGCGTGTCGCGGTGCTTAGCGGCCAGGTTAACGTACTCGCTCGAGAAGCGGGCGTTTTGATGGCGGGTGAAGTGGTGGAAGTACGCCAGAACCATGTCGTCAGGCTTCAGCCGCTTACGCCAGAGGAGATGACGGCCATCTCTCTGAAGGAGGCGATGCCGCCCTCAGGTATGGTGAGTGGCGGCCATAATGCGCTACTGGACTCCAGCTTTGAAAGCAAAATGCCGGGCCGTATTTGGCATGGAACAGATGATTGCATTCAGGAGGCTCCAGCCCTTGGCAGGACTGGGCAGGCCGTGCGCATACGTGCCGGAGGGAAACACTATCCACTGGTGAAACAGCGCGTGGAAACAGGCGCTATTTCGGGGCGCGTCGTTCATGCCATGGTCTGGGCAATGTCGCCCGGCGATGATCCACTCTCAGATCGCCAGCGCGCTGTATTGAAGATCGCATTCCTCAATGCTGAAGGCAGGGAGTTTGCATGCTCGACACGGCATTCTCTGCATACCGCACGCCGTACAGGCGAGTATGTGCCCATGGAGATCGCAGCGTCGGCCCCGGCTGGCACGCACAGCATTGAAGTCCAGCTGCTGCTCGCTGCGAGCACCCTGCGCTCCGGCAGCGTGTGCTTTGACGATGCCGTGCTCTTGATCGTCCCTGACCAGAAACCTTAGCCAGACTATTCATCCATGAGACATCCCCTCCATCGTCGAAACTTCATCGCCCGCGCGGCCAGCACGCTGCTGGGAGTGCATCTGCCGCGTGTATTCGCTGCGGATGCCAAGCCCGCGAGCAACGCGAAGGCGAAGAACATCATTTACCTCTACATGGACGGTGGCATGAGCCACATTGACACGTGGGATCCAAAGCAGGGCGCGACCGCCGGACCGACAAAGGCGGTCAAAACGAGCGCGGACGGTATTCAGATCGCCGAATATCTTCCGCGCACGGCGAAGCAGATGCACCAAGGCAGTATCGTCCGCAGCATCACCTCCACGCAGGGGGCGCATGGGCCGGGGAACTACTTCATGCACACCAGCTATGAGGAGCGCGGCACCATTTTGCATCCCAGTCTTGGAGCGTGGCTCAGCGTGTTTCAGGGGCCGGGTAATCCCGAATTGCCCTCTAGTGCTTACATTGGCAATTCTAGCCGTCATTCTGGCGCGGGTTTCTTTCCGCCGGTGCACACGCCGCTCTTCGTGAACAATCCCGAGGCGGGTCTGCGCGACATCGAATTGCCGAAGGGACTCACGCCGGACTCCCACAAGGCTCGCATGGCCTTTGCTGGCGATCTCGACGCGTTGTTTTTGAAGAAGTATCCGCAGCGCGAGGTGAAAGCCTACGCCGAGGCCTACGACAGTGCCTTCAAGATGATGAAGAGCGCGGACATCGCCGCGTTTGACCTCACGCAGGAGAAAAAGGAGCTGCGCGAGCGCTACGGCAGCGATCCCTTCGGTCAAGGCTGCCTGCTGGCACGACGTCTGGTCGAGCATGGCATCCGTTTCGTCGAAGTCAGCCTGCATGGCTGGGACACGCATACGAACAACTTCGTCGGCACTCCGGATCTCTGTGAGAAGCTCGACGCCGGTCTCGCCACATTGGTCGAGGACCTCCATCAGCGTGGCCTGCTCAAAGACACTCTCGTGGTCGTCACGAGCGAGTTCGGCCGCACACCGGAGATCAATGTGAACCAGGGCCGCGATCACTATCCGAAGGCCTTTTCCTCCGCGCTCTTCGGCGGTGGCGTGAAAGGCGGCACCGTTTTCGGCTCCACCGACAAAATGGGTGCCGAGATCGAGTCCGACGCCCTGCGCGTGCCCGATTTCAATGCCACGCTCGCCTACGCGCTGGGTCTGCCGCTGGAGCAGATCGTGCACTCGCCCACGATGCGTCCCTTCACCGTCGCGAACAAAGGAAAGCCTGCCACGAGCCTCTTCGCATGAAACGTTACTTCTTCACGCTTTGCGCTGCTTTCCTAACCAGCGCTTCTTTTGCCCAAAACACGCCTCAGCAGCACGCCGTGGCCATTGACCGCGTGCTCGAAGCGCATTGGCAGGCGAACAAGGTCACGCCGAATGCACCAGCGAGCGATGAGACCTTTCTGCGCCGCATTTATCTCGATCTCGCGGGACGCATTCCGACGGCTGCGGAAGCTCGGGCCTTTCTGGAATCGAGTGAGAGCGGCAAGCGCGATGCATTGATCGACGAGTTGCTCCAACGCGAAAGCTACGCCTCGCACTTCTTCAACGTATGGGCTGATGTGCTGCGTCTCAAGACGCACTTCGTCAACACTTCCAACGTCATCCCGGCCGCCTACCGCCGCTACATCCGCGAGAGCTTGCGCACCAACAAGCCCTACGACGTCTTCGTGCGCGAGATGCTCTCCGCCAAAGGCTACGCGTGGGACAATCCGGCCATCGGTTACTACCAGCGCGATCCCGACATGCCGCTCGACAACATGGCGCTCACCGCGCGCATCTTTCTCGGCACACGCATCGAGTGCGCGCAGTGCCACAACGATCCCTTCGACAAGTGGCTTCAAACGGACTTCTACCACCTCGCGGCCTACACCCATGCGAACAAGTCGGTGAACGAGGCTTTTGAAGGTGCGCGAATCGAGATCAAACGCCGCCAGGACCTCATCGAGGCCGATTTCAAAGCGGAAAAGAAAACCGCCACCGATGGCGGCAAGGCGGCGGAGGCGCGGAAGCAGCAGCGGCTCGATGCGATGCACTACCGGCCCGTCGTAGGCGTGATCAAGAATCCTGTGGGCCAGCTTTTGAGCCCCGTCGGCCTGAATCGCAAAGCGGACAGCGTTTTGAAGCTGCCGCACGATTTCAAAGAGGATGATGGCAAGCCTTTCGATGTGATGACGCCCGCCTCGCTCATGGGCGAAGCCGCGCCCATCGCTGCGGGGCAGGACTCTGCCGAGGCTTTTGCGAACTGGGTCACCTCACCGAAGAATCCGCGCTTCACCCGCGTGATCGTGAACCGCCTGTGGCGGCAGATGTTCGGCTTGGGCGTCACCGAGCGCTTCGACAACCTGCGCGATGACTCGAAAGCGATGATCCCCGAACTCGAGGAGCATCTCGCCCAGCTCATGATCACGCTGCGCTATGACATGAAGGCGTTTCTCGGCACCATCGCCCGCACACGCGTGTATCAGGCGCAGGCGAGCCTCGACGCGCACACCGTCGGCTCGGTGTATCACTTTCCCGGCCCGCTGCTGCGGCGCATGAGCGCGGAGCAGGTGTGGGACTCGCTTGTGGCGCTCATTTCGCCTGAACCCGATGCGCGCGACACGCAGCGCGAGTTCATCGACGCACGCCGCGTCGGCATCTCGCAGATGGTTTGCGATGCCTATCTGGCCTTTGATGGCCAAAAGCTCGTGGACATCGCCTACGAGGCCCTCGGGCCTGACATGGAGCTACAGGCCAAAGAAGCCGCCATCATGGAGGAGATGACGCAGGCAAACCGCAGCAAAGACGACGCCAAAGTGCTGACCCTGCGTCATGCCCAAGGCGACATCCGCCGTGAGCGTGCGACGAAGATGGTCGAGAAGTTCATCAAGCCCGTCCTGCACGGCCTCGCTGCTCAAAAAGGCGTTCAAGTCTTTGAAGACACGCTCTACAAGATCAATCCCAACCCTGGTGTGCTCGTTAGCGAGACCTGGCGGAAGATGTGGCTGCCCGGCTACGGCCCGAAGCCGCTCACCGAGGCCGATTTGAAAGCCGCTGAAGCCAAACAAGCCGCCCAACTCACCGACTTGGCCCAGCGCCTGAAAATCCCCGCCGAGAAGCAAAACGACTTCATCACGCACACGAAGAAAATCCTCGCTGAATGGCATCGCGCCTCCGAACTCGACTCTCCCGCGCCTCGCGGCCATCCCTTGCGCACGCTCGGCCAGAGCGACCGCGATTTCGTCGAGAACGCCAACCTGCAAGCATCCATCCCGCAGGCCCTCATGCTCATGAACAATGAGATCATGACTGAAAAGGCCCTCCTCTCGCCCTGGTCGCCGCTGATGCTCCACGTGAAAAAAGAAACGAGCGCCGAACAACAGCTCGAAGCGGCCTGCGTGGCCCTTTTGAGTCGAAAACCCACCGCTGAAGAAAAAGCCCTCTGTGCTGCACGAAAGCTCACACGCGCTGAAGACACCGTCCATGCGCTGCTGAACACGAAGGCGTTCCTGTTTATTGAGTAGCATTCACACAACCACCACCGCAGCGCGTGGAAATGAGAGCCTGATGATGTGGACCCAGAAGTGAAAAAGAGTAAGAACTGAGGGCGATTGCTTCCTCACATGCGTCTGACATTTCTCTTCCTGTTCCTACTGATTCCCGGTTTGCCCTCGCAGGCAGCCCCCGCTGCTTTTTTTGAGCAGCATTGCGTGAAATGTCACGATGCCGAGGTTCAGAAGGGCAATCTCGATCTCACGGCGCTCAAGGCGGACTATACGAATGCAGAAAACTTTGCGCGCTGGGTGAAGATTCATGATCGCATCCAGTCCGGTGAGATGCCGCCGAAAAAAGAGCCGCGTCCTGCGGAGGCGGAAACGAAGGCGGTCACGGCTGCACTGGCGCAATCCCTCATCGCTGCGGAGCGTGCCCAGTTGGATGCAACCAGCCGCACGAGCGTGAGGCGCCTGACGCGGGTCGAGTATGAGAACACCGTGCGCGATCTTTTCGACATGCCGGGCCTCGCGCTGCAAATCCTGCTGCCTGCCGATGGCACCGCGCATGGTTTTGACAAAAATGCCGACGCGCTCGAGGTCTCGCACGTCAACGTCGCCAAGTATGTTGAAGCGGCTGATCTCGCACTCGATCTGGCCATTGCCACCCGGCCCAAGGCACCTGCATCGCAAAAGGTACATCTCTCACTGCTCAATCGCGGCGGCCAGGGCGCGTATCTGTCGATGCAGGGCGATTTGGTCGTGCTGCGGGATCAAAAAGCCGATCCCGCTTTCCCGCCCGCCAGCGAGCACCGGCATCTCGATCAAGGTGCACACGAGCGCATCAGCAGTTTTGAAACAGACAGTTCCGTCGGTGTCTTCCGCCGCGAGGATGAATCGGTGAACTATTACTTTCGCGGTCACACCACGATCTACCCTGGCCGCTATCGCGTGCGCACGTCGCTGTGGTCGTTTCAATGGGACAAGGGCAAGGTGCTGCCTGCGCGCGGCACCGAGGCGGCACGGCTCGCCGTGGTGCAATTAACCTCCGACGGTCGTGGCGGCCAGCACCCGAACTACACGCTCGATTACTTCGACGCACCTTCGCTCAAACCAACTGAGCACGAACTCGAAGTATGGATGAATCACAACGAGTTGCTGGGTTTCGATGTCGCTTCGCTCGCACCGGTGGCCAACTACAGCCGCAAAGATCGTGCCATGGGCTTCACCGGCCCGGGCATCGCGGTGGACTGGATGGATGTCGAAGGACCGATCCATGATGTTTGGCCACCGCGCTCGCACCAGTTGCTGTTTGGCAATCTGCCGATCGAGGAATTCATCGCGAAGGATCATCCCGACGTCCGTGCACCTGCGCGCAAGAACTGGGAGAAAACCTGGCTGCGTGGAGGCAAGAACAAGGCCGATCCGGTCACGGGCATCTGGATGGTACGCAGTGACAACCCGCTCCCCGATGCGCAGCGGCTGCTGGCGGCCTTTTTGCCGAAAGCATTCCGCAAACCCGTCGCTGATGCTACACTAAAGGCCTACATCGACATCGTCGCGGGCCGCCTGCAAGCCGGTGAATGCTTCGAATCGGCCATGCGCGAGGCCTACCGCTCGGCGCTGTGCTCGCCGGACTTTTTGTATCATGCCGAGCCGGAAACCAAGCTCGCGCAGCACGCGCTGGCCTGCCGCCTCAGCTACTTCCTCTGGAACTCTGCACCCGATGCCGAACTCTTTGCCGCCAATCTGCACGACGCCAAAATCCTGCGTGTGCAAACCGAGCGCCTGCTGCGCGACGCGAAATCGCAGCGCTTTGTCGAAGACTTCCTCGGCCAGTGGCTCAAGCTCCGCCTCATCGCCGCGAATGATCCCGACAAGAAGCTGTATCCCGAGTTCAGCCCGTATTTGCAGGACAGCATGGTCGCAGAAACACGCGCCTACTTTCGCGAACTCATCGGCAAGGATCTCAACGCCACGCATCTGGTGAAATCCGGCTTCGCCATGCTGAATCAGAAGCTCGCCACGCACTACGGCATCGACGGCGTCATCGGGCCGAAGATTCGTCGCGTGGAATTGCCACAGGATTGTCCACGCGGCGGCTTCCTCACTCAGGCGGCCATTTTGAAGATCACCGCGAACGGCACCACCACCTCGCCGGTCGTGCGCGGTGCTTTTGTGCTCGATCGTTTGCTCGGTCAGCCGCCGGATCCGCCACCAAGCAGTGTTGCCGCGGTCGAACCCGACGTGCGCGGCACCACGACGATCCGCGAGCAGCTAGCGCAGCATCGCAACAACGCCATCTGCGCAAGCTGTCACGCCAAGATTGATCCGCCGGGATTCGCTCTCGAATCCTTCGATGTCATCGGCGGCCAGCGCGACCGCTACCGCATCGTTGTCGAAGGCACGGGCGATCCAGCACCACGCGGCAGCATTGATCCCTTTATCGGCATCAGCTTCAAGCTCGGCCCCAAGGTCGATCCCGCCGGCGAAATGATCGGCGACCTGACCTTCACCGACATTCGCGACATGCAGCGCCTCCTTGCCGCAAAGCCTGAGTTGCTGCTGCGCGCCCTCGCACAAAACCTGCTCAGCTACAGCACCGGCCGCGAAGTCGCTTTCAGCGACCGCCCCGCGCTGAAGGCCATCCTTGATCAAACCGGCCCGCAAGGCGGCGTTCGCACGCTCATTCACGCCATCATCCAAAGCCCTCTCTTCCAAACCCGATGAAGCCTCTTGCCATCTTGATCATGCTTACGCTGTCGGCGACCGCCGCCGAGCAAACCGTCCAATACAGCGTGCGCGGCCTGTTTCAGCCCGACCGCAAAGACGCGCTCACCAACGCCGCCACAGCGCTCGAAAACTGCCGGCTCATTGAAGTGAACTACGATCTCGCCCGTGCCACCTTCGCCTTCGATGACGAAGCACAGGGCTTCAAGAAGGCCAAACCGGAGCAGATCCTCCAGCAGATCGACAACCAGGTCCGCAACGCGACCAACCACACCATCACACTCCAACAGCCGCGCGCTCTTGCTGATGACAAGCTCAAGCGCATCGAGTTCACCATCGAAGGTCTGGACTGCCTCGGCTGCTCCTATGGCGCGTATTCCACCGTCGTCGCGATTGAGGGCGTCGAGCGCGCCACCGCCAGTTTTCGCGACGGCAGACTCATCGCCTTCATTGATCCCGCCAAAACCAACCGTGAGGCTGTGGCGGAGGTTTTGAAGAAGAAAGACATCAAGATCGTAGAAACTACTGACAAGCAAGAACCCAAGCCCAAGAACTGACGTCATGCACATCCCCCGTACTCCTCTCAACCGCCGCGCCTTCCTGCGTGGAGTCGGCGTCACGCTCACCCTGCCGTTGCTCGAAGCCATGCAGCCTGTTTTTGGCTCCCAGGCCAAATTGAGCATCCCGCGCCGCATGGTCTGCATCCAGACGAACATGGGCATCCTGCCGCAGTTTTTCTTCCCGGAGCAAGCCGGACGTGATTACGCCCCCAGTGCCTATTTGGAGCGCTTGAAGGCGCATCGCGATCAAATCACCGTGTTTTCCGGCGTCAGCTATCCCGGTGTCGATGGCGGCCACACCGCGCAGAAGTGTTTCCTCACCGGCACACCGCATCCGGCACGCGGCGGCTTCCGCAACGGCATCTCGCTCGATCAATTCGCCGCTGAAGAGGTCGGCAATCAAACGCGGCATCCTTCGCTCGTGCTCGCTGTCACCAATGAGAACGCCACGATGAGCTTCACACGCAACGGCGCTTCCATTCCCTCCGAGCAGAGTCCGAAGAAGCTCTTTGAGCGGTTGTTTCTCCAAGGCAACGCCAAAGAAGTCGCCAGCAACGTCGAAGCGCTCCAGCGTGGCCGCAGCCTGATGGATTTCGTCAGCGATCAATCCAAACGCCTTGGCAAAACGCTCTCCAAGAACGACCAGAACCGTCTCGATCAATACTACACCGCCGTGCGTGAACTGGAGCAGCGCCTGCACAGCGCCCAGGAGTGGGAAACCAAACCCAAGCCCGCCGTCGCCGCCAAAGCGCCGGACGAAATCACCGACGCGAAGGAATTCGTCCGCCGCACGGAGCAGACCTTTGACGTGATGAAGCTCGCGCTGGAGACCGACAGCACGCGCGTGATCTCGCTCTTCATCGACACCACCGTCATCCACAACATCACGCACCATGGCAACCGCCCTGAAGTGCTCGGTGAGCTGCGCGGGCATGAAGAACGCCAGTTCGACGCCCTCAACGGCTTCCTCAACGCCATGCGCGACACGAAGGAACAGGACTCCAACCTGCTTGAACGCACTCAAGTGCTCTACGGCACCTGCATGGGCAGCGCGAACTCGCACAGCAACGTCAACCTGCCCGTCCTGCTCGTCGGTGGCGGTTTTAAGCACGGCCAGCATCTCGCCTTCGACAAAGTGAACAATCACCCGCTGACCAATCTGCACGTCTCCATGCTTCAGCGCATCGGCATCGAGGCTGGCGAGTTCTCCACAGGCAAGAGCACGATAAAGGGGCTGGAGATGGTGTGAGCCGAAGCTCAGTCAGCGGCGGACGGTTCGATGGCCACTCATTCTTCTGTCCCCAATTTCCTGTCGATAAAGCCTTCCGCTCTCCTCACTGCACAAACAAAAACTGCTGCCCGTTCAAGAGCGCATAAACGACGTCTTCCGTGCTCAACCCAGCGAGCTTCGCTTTCTGAGCCTCTGTGGGCTTGCGGGTCAGTAGAGCGAGATAGATGGCCTCAATCGGCTCCGGGGCATTTTTCAGCGAAAGCGTAAGAGCACTCCATTCGCTGAGCGCGACGGGGATGAGGCTGCTGTTCATCAATTGCAGGGCCTGGGTGATGGAAGCGTCGGTGGAGGCGTTTTCGATGACTTCGCGGTCACTTTGGCCGAACTCGCGGAGGAAATGGCCACCGCTGGCGGGTTGCTCGATCTCGGAGGCTCGCAGGTAGCTGGTGCATTGCGTGAAGCGGGCCTGGCTGAACTTCTCGCGGTCTTTTTCCGGAATGTTCCAGCGCCTCGCATCGGCGGGGAAGAGGTCGTCCCACTTCCGCAAGTCGCGGAACTCCCGATACACCTTCTCGAACAAGTCACTGCCTTGAAGACCGGCATCCGGGCCATCGAAGTTGGCGATGACGCGCTTCTCTTTGGCTGCGAGCTTCTTCGCGGCGGGAATGTGGACGTGGGTGCGCACGGCATCACGTTGGTTGTTCTCGACGGTGGTCATCTGCTTGCTGATCTGCCTGACGAGTTCTTTGTCGCCAGCGGCTTTGGCGGCTTCGAGTTCCTTTTGCAGCCGCTGGGTGGTCTGCGCGTTTTGCACGTAGGTCGCAGCGGCGGCTTTGACGCCTTCAAAGATCTCGTCGGAGGTCATGAGCCGCTGGGCGACGATGGAGTCACGGCCAATCGCGCGGCTGCGGCGCAGGTAATCGCGAGTGATGCGGTTCGGCACATCGGGCGTGACATTGATCAGCGTGACGACGCTGTCCCAGGCCTGCTCCGCGCTCATGCGACGCAAAATGGGGCCGATGAAGTGGCTGGTCTCACCCGCCGCGATCTCGGCACGCACGCACTCGGCCTGGTAAGCCCGCGTGTTCAGCAGCGTGCGCAAAAAGGCCTTCAAGTCGTAACGCAGCGCCTTCATGTGCTGCTCCAGCTCCTTTTGCAGCGCCGGAATGACGGGCACAGTGCTGTCCATGAGTTCATCGAGCGGTTCGATGTTGGCGAGGCCAAACAAGCGCTTCCACAGGCGGTTCACGACGACGGTGGTGAAGCGCGGATTCTCAGGCGAGGTGACCCAGGCGGCAAAGGTGTCGAGATGCGCCTCGCCCGTGACCTGCGGCGGCGCTTTGCCGAACATGACAGCGGCCTTCACCTCGTCGTGCGGCTTGGCGTCGGAGTAATGATAGTCGTGCGGAAGTTTCAGCGGATGGTCCATCCACACCATGCCGGTGTAGGTTTGCGGGCTGAGCGAGTTCTCGATGGCGACGCCCATTTTGGGCCGCTCGGGGCCTTTGTAGGGGCTCACTTTCGACAGCGCCTCGCGGAAGACTGGGATCTTTCTCCAGTGACTGAACTCATTGCCAAAGGTGAACGCCGCCATCTGGTAGAAGTCCATCTGCGACCATTTATCGAAGGGATGATTGTGGCACTGCGCGCATTCGATGCGTGTGCCGAGGAAGATGCGCGTGAGGTTGGCCAGATTGTCGAGCGGCATGCCGGTGTCCCGCAGGTAGAAGGCGGTGCCTGGTGCATCAAAGATGTCGCCACGTGCCGCGAGCATCTCACGCACCCATTGATCGTAGGGTTTGTTCGCCCGCAGTGAATCGCGGATGAGATCGCAAAACACCGCATGATGCCCGCGCCGCGTGAGCTGGGACTGCGCACGAAGCACATCCGCCCAGTAATTGAACCAATGCAGCGCATAACCATCGCTGGTGAGCAGCTGGTCAATGAGCCGCGACCGCTTGTCCGCAGTCGAATCCGCCAAAAACGCCCGCGCCTCCTCCAGCGTCGGGATTCGCCCGATCACATCCAAATACACGCGCCGCAGAAAAACCTCGTCCGCAGCCGGTGCGTTCGGTTTGAGGCCCTTTTTCTGCCAATGCGCCTCCAAAATGCCATCCAGCCGCGCACTTGCCTCGTCCGCCCAGAGGGTGACGAAGGAGGAGAAAAGCCAAAGCAGCGTGAAAACGGCAAATCGCATGAGAGATGGCAACGAAACGTTCTAAGACGCCACACTTTGTCAGGGAGGGTTGAGCGATGATGATGTATGGAAAATGAAGCGAACCACGTTTTATTCTGCGACATGACCTCCCCACTTCATCGACGCGCCTTTCTTGGCAAAACTTCCCAAGGCCTCGGGGCCGTTGCATTAGCTTCGTTGCTCAAACCGGCTTCCGCTGCGCCGACGCCGGGTGTTTTAAAATCGTTGCCGCTGCCGCAGAAAGCGAAGCGCGTGATCTGGCTGACGATGGCAGGCGGACCTTCGCATTTGGAGACTTTTGATCCGAAGCCCAAGCTGGCGGAGATGGATGGCAAGCCCATGCCGGAGTCGTTCACGAAGGGGCAGCAACTCGCGCAGCTTCAAGGCAAGCCGCTGAACTGCTTCGGGCCGCAGCACAAGTTCGCCAAGTTCGGGAAGAACCAGATCGAGATTTGTGAGATGTTTCCGCAGATCGGCAGCGTCATTGACGATATCTGCCTCATTCGCAGCATGACCACGGACGCGATCAATCACGATCCCGCGCACATGTTCATGAACACGGGTTCACAGATCGCCGGTCGGCCGAGCATGGGTTCATGGATCACGTACGGCCTTGGCACCGAGGCGGCGGATTTGCCGGGCTTTGTGGTGTTGACCTCACTCGGCCAAGGCGGACAGAACCAACCCATCGCCGCGCGGCAGTGGAGCAGTGGCTTTTTGCCGTCGAAGTATCAAGGCGTGCAGCTTCGGGCCAAAGGCGATCCTGTTTTGTATCTGACGAATCCAAATGGCGTCACTCGTGATCGCCAAGGAGCCGATGTGGCGGCGATCAATGCCATCAACAAGCAGCACGATGCGCTCGTCGATGATCCCGAGATCGCCACACGCATCGCGCAGTATGAAATGGCCTTCCAGATGCAGGCGAGTGTGCCCGATTTGATGGATGTGAGCGCTGAAGGAGCCAAAACACTCGAACTCTACGGCTGCCAGCCCGGCGACGGCTCCTTCGCCTCGAATTGCCTGCTCGCACGTCGTCTTGCGGAGCGCGGCACGCGCTTCATCCAACTCTACCACAAAGACTGGGACCATCACGGCGGCGTGAAGGAAGGCGTGGCACTCAAAGCGAAGGAAATCGATCGCGCCTGCATGGCGCTCATCACGGATCTCAAACAACGAGGCATGCTCGACGAGACGCTCATCGTCTGGGCCGGTGAATTTGGCCGCACGCCGATGTCCCAGGGTGGAAGTGGTCGTGATCATCACAACAAAGCGATGTCCGTGTGGCTCGCTGGTGCGGGAATCCAAGGCGGCATCGTCCACGGAGCCACGGATGACCTCGGCTATGCCGCTGTGGAGAAAATCACCACGGTCCACGACATCCACGCCACGATGCTGCATCAACTCGGCATCCAGCACGACGCCTTCAGCTTCAAGTTTCAGGGCTTGGATGCCAAACTCAGTGGCGTGGAAGGCGCGAAGGTGATCAAGGATATCTTAACGTGAGTCTCCACATGGCTACTTCCGAATCGTCCGCGCCTTTTCAGTATAAAAGACCATCGACAGGCTTAGGTGTTCCTTTTCGCCGATTGGGGTGCCAACGAGCGGGATGGGAATTCGATAAGAGAATTCGGGACTCGGCATGAAATCTTTGTCAAAAGCGAGCATGGGGCCACGCATGATGAGATCGCGCCATTCGGAATAAGGGCCGGTATAAACATCGGTGATGCGATCTACTTTGGCGGAAACCGGTGTCATGATGAAGCCGGCGAGCTTTGCGCCGCGTTCTTCGGCCTGTGTTTTCATGCGTTCGTAGTCGGTACGCTGCACGGGCAGGTTGACACAGGGGACATCAGCATACCAAGCGACGAAGGCGGGTGAGTCGGATAAGATGAATTCATTTTTTTCAGTGAGCAGCCGCACGAGGAAGATGCGCTCCGGCAGGAAAGGGGGCCAGTGTGGTGGGATTTTGCCGCCCATCGTAAGGCCAAACTTCATCAGCACGGGTAGATTGACCGCCAGTGGCAAGGCGGTGATGAAAAGCGCGGCGATGGGCGCACCCCAGCGTGCCATGAATTCGCCGCTGATCTGAAAACGCGACCACAGCACCACAAGCATCGCTGATCCAAAGGAGGTCATGGCGGGCATGAGCACGATGTAGAGTGAGTTATCGTCGAGGTCTTTCTCTCCGAGTCCCAATAGACCCAGCCCGAGCGCTAAACAGGCGAATACAACTGCCAGCATCCTGTGTGTTGAAGCGACATCCGCTTTGCGGAAACGATGGATGATCGCGATGAAGAAGAGCAACGCAGGAACCACTAATCCGAGATGGGCATAGATTTGTGACAGCTGCGCCTGCCAGTTCAAACCGAGACGGCGCAAAAGATCGTCCACCTGAGTTGCTTGGACGCTGGGTGTGAAATCGCGCAGAAGCGAGTCATGCGAGACCGCCGAGGTTTGTGCCTGAAGCAGCGCTTTGACGCCGCCGAGCGGATCGCCGCAGAGCTGTGTGTTCCACCAACCCAAAGCCACGAGGGTGAGCACTGGAAACAAAGCCACCAAGATCACACCCGCTCGGCCACGTGGCAGAAAGGCTGCCACACCGATGAGGATGCCTAGAACGATCCATAACGCCATCCAATGCGTGATTACCATGAGGGCGCAAACCACCCCGAGCATGGCTAGGATCAGCAGAGAGCTTCGATTTTCCACCGCACGCCCGGCTGCAGCGGCATACAAGCGAAACGCCATGGCAAACAGAGGTAACAGCATCGCACGTGGTGCACCGCTGACGGTCATTTCCCACGCCGGTTCGCACACGAGCAGTGCAATGGCGGCAATGGCGGCGACTTGTTCATCAAACAGACGCCGTGCAGCCCCGTGAGTGAGAAAGATCGTCAGCAGATACCAGATGACTCCGAAACAAGCGATCACACGATCCATAAAAAAAACGGCCCCACCTTGGACTGGGTCATAGACCTGCCATGACTTTAGAAAATGGAACGCCACTGACCACAGGAGCGGTTGCAGCGGTGGTTGCACCGTTTCAGGCATGGCAAGTGGTGTCGGCTTTTTCCCCACCGCTTCCAACTGCGCCCAAACATAAGGTTGTATGACCAGGGTTTGATACGATCCAGTGCGAGCAATCTGCCGTGCGAGCTGGGCTTGATTCATGCCATCCGCGCTGCTTAAGCCGCGAAACATCACAAACACATGCAACAATGCCATGACGAGCGTGGCGGCATAAAACACCAGTCGTAGCAAAGCGCCGGGGCCGGAGGAGTTAGGGGACATGCGCGCTACATTCCACATGCAAGGCCTGCGTGCCAAGAACGATCTCGCGTTTACTGATGCGGCTCGAAGATCACGCTAGCACAGCCTGCATTGCCTTCCGCCCCAGCACACCGCCAATGCCAACGAACGGCCGGCTTCACGAAAGAACCTAAATCGCCCTCAAGAATGCGGAACTGCCCCAGCAACTCGCCGCCATCCCGGACAACGAGCGAACGTGCCGCGACCGTGCCGGAGAGCATGCCTCCAGCCTCCAGCGTCACCGGCCCCTCGCACACGAAATCGCCCGAGGCATGGCCGGAAATTGTGATCGTTCTTGCCCGCACTTCTTGCAAAAACGTAACTTCACAACCGCCGGACACTTCGAGGCGGTCACAGACGACAGGATCGGCGATAAGCCCGTCCGTGTCGATCGTGCGCGAGGGCAACTCCAAGGTCTCCTGCTCGACATGGCTGAGTTTTTTCAGGCAGACCGGACAAGAGGGAGTCGAATGATCACCTGCGGTGGTGACGACGAATAGGAAGTCACTCTTGTCACCCGGCAGTGCACGCACCGCGGCATCCAAGCCAGCGGCGTCCACTGCCTCGATGCGCAGTTCTTGCGCCGCGCGCAAGGCCGCAGGGCTGAAGCCTGAAGGCGCGATTAAAATACCACGTGTGTCGCGAGCGGTGCGTACTTCCTGCGCAAAGCGCTGCACGGTCTCCGGCGTGGCACCCCATTCGTTCCACGGAGCAATTTTGACCATGGCTCGTCGTGGTTTTGCAGACTTTGGCTGCTCGATCATGCCAAAGTGTACCGCACCATCCGGCATCACCCGCGAACCCGCCAACTCGCAGCCTGCTTCAGCAGCAATTGCGCGCGACAATTCAGACAACCGCGCCCAATCCAAGCTAGCAATTAACTCCGCCGACCACCCCGCCAGTCGGTCCGCCCCGCCGTGATTCCGCAGCGAGAAGCCGGCTTCTTCAAGTGTGACAAAAGGATCGAGCATGAAAGGGGGCAAGGATGGAGCGGCAGAACATCCATCAATCCCATGATCCATCAATCTCTCATCTCTGCCTTGCTGCATCTCCAAAACCCTGTTTCTTCTTCGCCTCATGTCGAAGGCCGCCAAATCAGAAGAAACCAAGTTTTTCCAGTCAGGAACCGCCAAAGAACCATTTGTGTTTGCGTCCGGCGATCAATTGCCCGGTATCACGGTTGCCTATGAGACCTATGGCAAGCTCAACGCCAACCGCAGCAATGCCATTTTGCTATTCCATGCCTTATCTGGCAGCCAGCATGCCGCGGGTATCACCCGCGAAGTCGCTGGCACCGATGAACGCTGGACCGAGGACATCCACACCGGGTGGTGGGACCTCTTCATCGGCCCGGACAAGGCGCTCGATACGAAACGCTACTTCATTATCTGCGCGAACTACCTCGGCGGCTGCTATGGCTCCAGCGGACCTGCTTCGATCAACCCTCAAACTGGCAAGGCCTATGGCAGCACCTTTCCGCCCGTGCGCACCAGCGATGTGGTGCAGTCACAACTCGATCTGCTCGATCATCTCGGTATCAAAACGCTTCATGCTGTGATGGGTGCCTCCGTGGGAGGTCTGCTCGCGATTAATCTGGCCACGCTACACCCGGAGCGCGTCAAACTCGTCGTTCCCATTGCCAGCGGCTGCCGCACCACCGTTTTGACACGCCTGACGTTGTTCGAGCAGGTACTTGCCATTGAAAACGATCCTCACTTTCAAGGCGGCGATTATTATGAAGGCAAGGCACCTGAGTATGGCCTCGCCCTTGCACGCATGATCAGCCACAAGACCTTCGTGCATCTCGACGCCATCGAGCATCGGGCGCGGCAGGATTTGAAGCACGGCGGCGATTCACTCTCGTGGTATCGCGTGCAGCACAACGTAGAAAGCTACATGCTGCATCAGGGCAAAAAATTCGTGAAGCGCTTCGATGCGAACACCTACTTACGCATCGCTGATATGTGGCTGCGTTTCGATCCCCTGCGCGATGCTGGCGTGTCGTCGTATGCCGAGTTGTTTGCTCGCAGCGCCGCCGCAGGGCAGCACTACCTCGTCTTCAGCATCGACAGCGACTTCTGCTTCTACCCCGAGGAGCAGGCGGAACTCGTCAGTCACCTCGAAAAAGCCGAGGTCTCGAACATGCACATCACCGTGCATTCCGACAAAGGGCACGACTCCTTCCTACTCGAACCGCAGCTATATACCCCGCATCTATCCTTTACCCTCGACGGCCGCTGGAACAAAGGCTCCGTCGATAGGCCTGTTCAGGAAGTCGAATAGAGTGCAAAGCGAAGACACGCTATGGAAATGCAGCTCACCTTTCTCGGCACCGGTACATCCGTCGGCATTCCGGTGATTGGCTGTGATTGCGCGGTGTGCCGCAGCACAGACCCGCATGACAAGCGGATGCGCTGCTCGGTTTACATTAAGACGCCAGAGGCCGCTTGGGTCGTCGATACCGGTCCTGATTTCCGCATGCAGTGCCTGCGTGAAAATATCCGCAGTCTCGATGCCGCGATCTTCACGCATCCGCACATGGATCATCTGACCGGGTTCGATGATTTGCGGCGGTTCACCGTCGAAAGCGATCATTTCATGCCGATCTACGGCACACCGGAATGCCTCGCCGTTCTAGAGCGTATGTTCATCTACGCCTTCAACGGCGAGAACCGTTACCGTGGTTATCTCAAACCTTTCCCGAAACCGATTCACGGGCCCTTTCATCTTGGCGAAACGACGATAACACCACTTCCGGTTAAGCACGGTAAGGTTGAAACCATTGGTTTTCTTTTTTCACGCGGCGGAAAAAAACTCTGCGCTTACATTCCAGACTGTAAATCGCTGGCACCGCAATCGCTCGAGGCACTGCGTGGTGTCGATACACTCATCATTGATGCCTTGCGCCATACACCACACTCTACCCATATGAACTTTGAGGAAACATTGGCCGTGCAGCGTGAAATTCAGCCGCGCCAGACTTGGTTCACTCATATCCAATGCGAAATCATGCACGCGGTCGAAGATCCCAAACTGCCAGTAGGCGTAAACATCGCCTACGATGGCCTCAAACTTGAATGGAAATGAAAATGTGGATTTCCACCCCGCTTGTTTTCGCGCTGACATTCCTCAGCACATGGCTGCGCGCCCAAGCAATCGCTGAGTGGGATGCTACTGCTGAAACAGCCGTCGTTTTCAATCCTGATTTTCCCGGCTCCGCCGAACTGGCTGCCTATTACGCGGAAAAGCGTCACATCCCCAAAGAGCGTATCATCGGCCTGCGCTGCTCGCAGGAGGATTCCATGTCACGTGGCGAGTTCGACACATTACTGCGCCAACCATTACTCAAACTTTTCGAATCCAATCACTGGTGGGTCGCTACGCCACCCGCTTCTGGCAAACCGCCCACAGGTGAAAACGTGACATCCCCCCAGTCCTCGCGGGTGCGTGTGCTGGTGCTCATGCGTGGAGTACCGTTTCAAATTCGACGTGATGCACAGAACCCCAAACCGTCCGAGGAAGACGAGGCCAGTGTCGATTCTGAACTCACGGTGCTTGGTTTAAACCATCCACCCATCAAAGGTGGCCTACGTAATCCGTACTTCGATCAGCAGTCACGATTTCCTAACTTCCCAAGCTCCATCGGGTTCTTAGTGGTTGGCAGACTCGACGGCCCCGATGACAAAACGGTGAAACGGATGATCGACGATGCGATTCATGCCGAACAAAACGGACTGCTTGGCAGGGCTGTGATCGATCTTGCACAAAAAACCGGCATGTATCAGGAAGGTGAAGAATGGCTAAAAAACAGTGCCGAATCGTTCCGTCGGGCCGGCATTCCCGTCTTCGTGGACCGCTCCGAGGCTGTGTTGCGTGATTATTGGCCGCTGCCCGATACCATACTTTATTTTGGCTGGTACACTGACCACATTGCTGGCGCACTCAGTCTGCCTTCGTTTCAATTCAAGCGCGGTGCCATCGCTTGCCATCTGCATTCCTTCAGTGCCAACGTCATCCGCAGTCACGACAAAGCTTGGGTCGGACCGCTGCTCTCTCATGGTGCCGCTGTGACGTTTGGTAACGTCTTTGAGCCTTATCTCTCACTCACGCTGCACTTCGACATCTTCAACAAACGCCTGCTTGAAGGCTACACCGTCGGCGAAGCCGCTTGGAATGCTACTCCAGCGCTGTCATGGATGAATGTCGTTCTGGGCGATCCGCTTTATCGTCCCTATGGCAAAGGCCTCGGCGCGAAGCTTGGCAGCGGCACGGACCGCGATTACGCGCTCTATCAAGGCATGGTCAAACGTATGGCGGGAGAAACGGATGCCAACATCAAGAATGCCCTCACAGAGCTAGCTGAAAAACGTAGCAGCCCACAGCTTCTTGAACTCACAGCCCTACTTGCGGCGCTACAATCCAAGCTGCCACAGGCCATCGATCTCTTCGAACACGCCGGATTCGCCGCCAGAGAGGTATTTGATATGATCCGCCTGCAATTGTACCGCGCGGAAATGCTCCGCCGTGCTGACAAAGCCGATGACGCCCGCAGACTGCTGCGTGAAGTCCTCAAAGATGACGCCTACAAGAATCAGACAGCCCGAGCTGCGGTCGAAGCCCTGCTTCAGGAGATGGGTGGATAATTTTAACTTCCCACACCAGAAACTGCGCATAATCGCAGTCTGTGCTAAAACTCTGAGTCCAATCCCCGTTTGAGCTAGGTCAACTTTCACCATCCACATCATGAAGACCACCACCATCGTTCTGTTGTCATTGTGCCTCACGCTTTCCGTGCAGGCCGAAATCCGCATCTGGAAGGACGCTTCCGGTGCCCATGAGATCAAAGCCGAACTCGTCGGTGTACAGGCTGGCAAGGTCACCCTGAAACGTGAAAATGGCACGCTGATCACGCTGCCGGTGTCCAGTTTGAGCAAGGCTGATCAAGCACTTCTCGGCGGTGGCAAGTCCGGTGCGACTGCTGCCCCAGGTGACTGGCCGCAGTGGCGCGGTCCGAATCGCGATGATGTTTCGAAGGAAACTGGCTTGATGAAGAAATGGCCCGCCGATGGTCCGAAGCGTGCATGGGTGTTTGAAGACGCCGGTCTTGGTTACTCAGGTTTTGCCGTTGTCGGTGGCAAACTTTACACCATGGGCTTGTACGACGCGGAGGAAAAGCTCATCTGCATCGACGCCGCTTCTGGTAAAAAACTGTGGGAAGCACCGGTCGGACCCATCCTCAAGAATGGCTGGGGGGACGGACCTCGCGCTACTCCGACTGTCGCCAATGGCATGGTTTATGCCACCGGCGGCAATGGTGATGTGATTTGCGCTGATGCAGCCACTGGTAAAAAAGTGTGGGAAAAGAGTCTCGTTAAAGATCTCGGCGGTAAACTGCAAGGTTGGGGCTACACCGAATCTCCGCTCGTCGATGGCGATCTTGTCATCGTGACTCCTGGCGGTGCCAAAGGTGCCGTCGCCGGCTTGAATGCCAAGAGTGGCAAGGTGGAGTGGCAGACCACTGACGTGACGGAGAACGCGCAGTATTCCTCCGTGATCCCCATCGATCACAGCGGTCAACGCGAGTATGTGCAACTACTCATGAACAGCATCCTTGGCGTTTCCAAAGACGGCAAAGTGCTTTGGAAAGCCGACTTCCCGGGTAAGACTGCCGTTATCCCCACGCCGATCTACAACGACGGCCAGGTTTATGTGGCTGCTGGTTACGGCGTGGGCTGTAAGGCAGTGAAACTCGACGGCAGCACTGCCACCGAGGTGTATTCCAACACCAACATGGTCAACCACCACGGTGGTGTGATCCTCATCGACGGTCTGCTTTACGGGCACTCTGACAAAGGCGGCTGGACCTGTCAGGATTTCAAAACTGGCGCAATCGTATGGCAGGACAAAGGCATCGGCAAAGGTGCGGTCACCAGCGCTGACGGCATGCTCTACTGCCTGTCTGAAGACACCGGCACCGTGGCGCTGGTTGAAGTCTCGAAAAAAGGCTGGGAAGAAAAAGGCAGCTTCAAACTCGAAGCCACCTCTTCAAACCGTAATCCAAAAGGCAAAATTTGGACGCACCCGGTCATCGCTGGCGGCAAACTCTACCTGCGTGACCAAGAGTTTATCTCCTGCTACGATGTGAAAGGCTGATGAAACAGCGAGGCAAACGCTTTGGACGCAGGGCCGCATGGCTCTGCGTCTTTCTTTTGGTCGCCTTCATCGCCCACATCTTTTATCTCGCCCTGTATGGCGTGGCCAAAAAAAACATCTTCCTGCTGAACAGCCTCGCTTACGCCAAGAATTGGAAGCAGGCGGACATTCCCGAGTCCGGCAAAGTCGTCTTCACGCCAGCCCAGCACATCGACCAAGGCGAGATCGAACTGCTGCCCGGACAGCCGATGACCGGCGCAACTTTTGACGCGAAAAAATGGAAGTCCGCGCTCATTCCGGTCATGCGCTACGCCATCGAATACGAGGCCATGCGTGTCGAGGGGAATGACTTCTTCGGCACCGTGACCTTTCCGGTGAACGACTCGCATGTCTCTCTCGTCATCGGCGGCTGGGGCGGCACGCTCGTGGGCATCTCCTGCATCGACGACATGGATGCCAGTGAGAACACGACCACCGGCAATGCCTTCTTCAAAAACAACGAGTGGCACAAGGTGCGGATCGAGGTGCGTGATGATGATCTGCGAGCGTGGATCAACGGCAAGCTCTTCATCAACGTGAGCACCAAGGGCCATAAGCTTGGCATGCGGCCTGGCGATATCGAAAAATGCGCACCCTTCGGCTTTGCAAGTTACGCCACGCACGCACGCATTCGCGATGTGATCATCCGTAAGCTGTAAAACCGGCAAGATTGGGTGCTTGACCTATGAATGCCACCCGATACTCTCCTATTCATGGCGACCGTGCATTTACAACGAGGGCAGATCATTTTCCGTGAAGGCGACAAATCTCAGGAGGCTTATTTCATTGTCTCCGGGCTCGTCGAAATATCGATCAACACCTCCCACGGGGTGCAGTCCCTCGCCAAAATGGGACCGGGGGAAATCTTTGGTGAGATGGGCATGATCATGGACCGTCCGCGTTCCGCGACCGCCACGGCATTGGAGGCCACCACGGTCGAGACCATTGAAGATGACGAATTCGAGCAACAGATCATCCAACGCCCCGAGCGGTTGCACGTTTACCTAGCAACGCTGTTCGAACGCATTCGTAAGACCGATCTGCTGCTTTCCACGACCACCAACGCCACTGTGCCGCTTATTTCCAAGGCCAAGCCTGAGAAGGAGCCAGTTTATCGTGTGAAATTGCGTTCGAACTACGCCGCAACGAGTGCGGGTCTTCTGCCGGTGGAAAAAACCATTACCAAGCTCCCTCTCCGCATTGGTCGTGCCTATTTTGACACCGCGGTTTCCTCGCTCGCACGCAATGATCTTTCCATTGAAGAGGAACATCCCTACCAACTCTCGCGTAATCACTGCGAGATCGACTACGAGCATGGTCACTTCATTCTGCGGGATCGCGGCAGCAAGCTTGGCACCTGGCTGGATGGTAATCACGTCTGCGTCGATGCTGGCTGTATCTCCTGTCCGCTCAAAGTCGGCGAAAACAAACTCACCTTCGGCAATCAAGACAGCCCGCATCACTTCACCATCACGATTGAGGAGTTGCACTAAG
>Ga0114966_10001215_pt1 | contig 24033 bp, 24 predicted proteins | sample M_130207_XF_Meta_FD_87029 | JGI IMG/M metagenome (GOLD analysis project Ga0114966, IMG submission 87029) | Freshwater microbial communities from Lake Montjoie, Canada to study carbon cycling - M_130207_XF_MetaG | ecosystem: Environmental > Aquatic > Freshwater > Lake | place: Lake Montjoie... | reverse complement strand
GACAGGACCATGGGTCGTTTTTTGCCGTGGGCCGCCTGATCTAGTCTGGGAAATGGCGGGGGAATTCGGCCAAAAGGGCGGAGTCCAGATCGGATAGGGTGACCGGCAGGCCCAGATCGACCAGCGAAGTCACGCCGTGATCGCGAATGCCGCAAGGCACGATACCGGAAAAATGGCTTAGGTCGGGCTCAACATTGATCGAGATGCCATGAAAGCTCACCCAGCGGCGCAGCTTCACGCCGATGGCCGCGATTTTATCCTCGTGCGCCGTGCCGTCTGCATTCGCGGGCAAATCGGGGCGCGTCACCCAAACACCCACACGGCCAGAACGGCGTTCGCCCTTGACGTTAAAGGTGGCCAAAGTGCCAATCACCCAAGCCTCTAGCGCGCAGACAAATTGGCGCACATCGCGCCCGCGCTTGTTCAGGTCTAGCATCACATAAGCCACACGTTGGCCGGGGCCGTGGTAGGTATACTGCCCGCCGCGACCTGCGACATACACAGGAAAGCGGGTGGGGTCGGTCAAATCTTCAACCCTTGACGAGGTGCCAGCGGTATAAAGCGGCGGGTGTTCCAACAGCCAAATCGCCTCTTCTGCCGTGCCTGCGGCGATGGCCGCTACCCGCGCCTCCATTGCGGCCAAGGTTTCGAGATAGGGCGCAAGGCTGGGAAGGGTGGTGATCTGTGGCATGCGACGAAACTATCCCCCGCGACAGCCCTCGTCCAGTGCGCTGACATGCCTTTGTGAAAGGTGTGGGATCCCCCAACAAAGGCCCTTCCCTTCGCGCCCGCCCTTCGCTATCACCCTGTCACCCGAGCCAGATCATTGCGGATGTGGCGGAATTGGTAGACGCGCAGCGTTGAGGTCGCTGTTCTTTAATCGGAGTGAAGGTTCGAGTCCTTTCATCCGCACCAATCTGGCCGGGTTTTCCCAATCGAAGACAATGTCGACGCAAACCGCTGCCATCCTTGCTCAAAAGGGGGAGATGTCGGTGTTTCGTCGCAGCGCAGCATCGCGCGCAATCTACGAATCGTAGGGCGTCAGGCACAGACCCGTCGGCAACGGCACTCGGGTTTCCCAAGATCGCCGCGAAAACGCCTAATTTCTGACCGCTTTGGCGTTCCCAGCGACAAATTCGGCGTAAAAAGACCGATTGGTGGGCCATTGCCATGGCTAGCCTTCTTGAGGCGCAAGCCAATTGCATTCAAGTTGGGCAACGGCTTAACTTACAAGCAACAAGGCCGACCAACGGCCGCGACGATGGGGAGAAGATGGTGACACAGTCTAGCGCTCAATTGGGTGGCAAGCCGAGCGCAGGCACGGCCTTTGTCGTGTTCGACCATGTGCAAAAAAGCTATGATGGCGTGTCGCTGGTGGTAAAGGATTTGAACCTGTCTATTGGCAAGGGCGAATTCGTCACGATGCTGGGGCCGTCGGGGTCGGGCAAGACGACCTGTTTGATGATGCTGGCGGGTTTTGAAACGGCCACGCACGGTGAGATCACGCTGGATGGCCGCCCGATCAACCAAGTGCCACCGCACAAGCGCGGCATTGGTATGGTGTTTCAGAACTACGCGCTGTTTCCCCATATGACGGTGGGGGAAAACCTGTCTTTCCCCTTGGAAGTGCGCGGCATGGCGCGTGATCAGCGCGAAGCCAAGGTGAAGCGCGCCTTGGATATGGTGCAGATGGGGGCGTTCTTGAACCGCCGTCCCGCCCAGCTTTCTGGCGGTCAGCAACAACGCATCGCCTTGGCGCGGGCTTTGGTGTTCGACCCCGCTTTGGTCTTGATGGATGAACCGTTGGGTGCTTTGGACAAGCAGCTGCGCGAGCATATGCAGTTTGAAATCAAGCACCTGCACGAAAGCCTTGGCATCACGGTGGTTTACGTCACCCACGATCAGGGTGAGGCGCTGACGATGTCAGACCGTGTTGCCGTGTTCAACGATGGCCGCATCCAGCAACTTGCCACGCCGCAAGACCTGTACGAGCGCCCCGACAACAGCTTTGTCGCGCAATTTATTGGCGAAAACAACCGTTTGCCGGGTGTTATTGAAGACATCAGCGGGGGGCGCTGCCTTGTGCGTTTGGCCACGGGCGAGGTGATTAACGCCACCCCCGTCAACGTCACCACCATCGGCGCGAAAACCGTGGTGTCGATTCGTCCCGAGCGTGTCGAGTTCAAGCCCGAAATGATGCCCACAGGCGTGCATACGATCGACGCTGAAGTCTTGGAATTCATTTACATGGGCGATCTTTTCCGCACCCGTCTGCGCGTTGCAGGGTCGGACGATTTCGTCATCAAAGCCCGCAACGCCCAAGGCCAGCGTGTCCTTGTGCCGGGCGAAAAGATCAAGGTCGGCTGGCATCCCCAAGATGCCCGCGCGCTTGACCCTTGAGACGTGTGGCCAAATGATCGGCTGCCAAGAAACGAAACCCTAACAAACCAAACCACCGTACAACATGGAGAGTTGCATGAAGAAGATCCTGATCCTGTCCACCGCGCTGACCGGTTTTGCCTTTGTGGCAAATGCGGACATCACGGTGATGTCGTGGGGCGGCGCCTACGGCGAAGCCCAGACCGAAGCCTTTGTGAAGCCGTTTATCGCGGCCACCGGCAAAGCCACTATTATGGTGGATAGCGACAACCCCGCTCCGGCGATCAAGGCGATGGTCGAAGCTGGCAACGTCACTGTTGACGTGGCCTCGGTTGAATATGCCGACGGCATTCGTCTCTGCGACGAAGGCGTACTAGAGCCTATCGACGTGGCAAGCCTGCCGGCTGCCCCCGATGGCACGCCCGCAGCCGACGACTTTTTGGCTGGCGCTGTGACAGAATGCGCCGTGTCGACCGACATCTGGGCCAACGTCTACGGCTATGACACCACCAAGTTCACCGGAGCAGCACCAGCGACCGCTGCTGACTTCTTCGACCTGGCCAAGTTCCCAGGCAAGCGCGGCCTGCACAAGTCGGCCAAAGCTGTTTTGGAATTTGCTTTGATCGGTGACGGCGTTCCGGTTGCTGACGTTTACTCCGTGCTGTCGACCCCCGAGGGTGTTGATCGTGCCTTCGCCAAGCTCGACAGCATCAAAGCTGACGTTGTTTGGTGGGAAGCAGGCTCTCAGGCGCCCCAGCTTCTGGCGGACGGCGAAGTTGTCATGACCACGGCATACAATGGCCGACTGTTTGCCGCTGCGATGAACGAAGGCAAGCCCTTCCAGATCGTCTGGGATGGTCAGGTTTACGAAAACGAGATGTTCGTTGTTCCGAAGGGTGCTCCGAACAAAGCTGACGCGATGGAATTCATTGCCTTCGCAACCTCGACCGAAGGCCTGCGTGCTTCGGCGCAGCAGATCTCCTACGGCCCGGCCCGCAAGTCGTCGATGGCTGAAGAAATCCTCTACAAGGATGGCAAGACGGTGATGGCACCGCACCTGCCGACCGCGCCTGCAAACCTGACCAACGCTCTGCTGTCATCGGCAGAATTCTGGGTCGACCATGACGCAGAACTGAACGAGCGTTTCCAAGCTTGGTTGGCGCAGTAATCGGGCAAAAGCCCAAAGCAGGGCGCGGGGGGAAATCTCCGCGCCCAATTTGCACAAAAAGGAAAGCGGCATGATCCCGGCCACACCAGAGCTTTTGAAAACCGCTGATGGCCGGCCCTTGCGCGAGGCGCTTGTTGCCGCTCAGGCCCGCTCGAAGCGAAAAGCCTTTTTGTTGGTGTTTCCGCTGCTCGTCTTCGTGCTTTTGACCTTTTTGATCCCAATTGGCTATATGTTGAAACGCTCGGTCGAGCATGACGGGTTCTCAAAATCCTCGCCGACCCTGACCGCATGGTTTCACGCCAACCCAGATTATGACCATATGAATCCACCGGAAGCGGCCTTTGCCGCCTTAGTGACAGACCTTGCCCAAATGCAAGCCGACAAGAACACCGGCATGGCGGGAACGCGCATCAACTACACCGTGCCGGGCAGCATCAGCCTGTTCAAAAAGGGCGCGCGCGAGGCGGGCGATATGCAGCCGCCCTTTAAAGAGGCGATGCTAAAGCTAGACCCCGCCTGGGGTGAACCAGCGCTGTGGTATGGGATGGAATCCGCCGCGTCAAAGTGGACCACAGATTTCTATCAGGTCGCCGCCGACCGCAAGCTGACCGCAACCGGATGGGAACGGGGCGACGACAAGCAAAGGATCTACCTTTATCTCTTTTTCAAGACCTTCCTTGTCTCAGGCATCATCACCTTGATTTGCATGGTGCTGGCCTTTCCTGTGGCGCATCTGCTGGCCGTTCTGCCGATGTCAAAATCATCGCTTTTGATGATCCTGGTGCTCTTGCCGTTTTGGACATCGCTTTTGGTGCGCACAACCGCGTGGATTGCCTTGTTGCAGGAACAGGGGATCGTCAATGACGCTCTGGTGGCTTTGGGGGTCGTGTCGAACGAGGGCCGCCTGTCGATGATGTACAACATGACGGGCACGATCGTGGCGATGACGCATGTCTTGCTGCCCTTCATGATTTTGCCGCTCTATTCGGTGATGCGGGTTATTCCGCCCTCTTACGCGCGGGCAGCCCGCAGCCTTGGGGCCACGTCCTGGACAACGTTCCGGCGCATCTATCTGCCGCAGACCTTGCCCGGAATAGCGGCGGGGTCGCTGTTGGTGTTCATTTTGGCTGTGGGCTATTACATCACCCCAGCCTTGGTTGGGGGGGCCGAAGGGCAACTGATTTCGAACCTGATCAGCTTTCACATGAGCAAATCAAACTGGTCGTTGGCGGCAGCGCTTGCGGCGATGTTGCTGGCAGCGATCCTACTTCTGTATTGGATTTATGACCAGTTGGTCGGCATTGACCGACTGAAGTTGGGTTAAGGAGCAGATCATGGCACTTCCAACTTATGCGTCGCCTTTGGAACGGATCTGGCACTATGCCTATCTGGTGATCTGTACGCTCATCTTTATCTTTCTGATCGCCCCTATTCTGCTTGTGGTGCCGCTGTCGTTCAACGCAGAGCCCTATTTCAGCTTTACCGAAAAGATGCTGTCCTTTGATCCGCAAGGCTATTCGCTGCGCTGGTATGACACGCTGCTGACGCTGGGCCACCCATCGCCCGAAACGCCGCGCGACAGCGCGTGGTGGGCTTTGGTTTGGGAGCGCGCCACTTGGGTGCAGGCGGCCAAGAATTCCTTCTGGGTCGGGCTATGGGCAACTGTTCTGGCCACGGTTTTGGGCACGACTGCAGCCCTTGGCCTGTCGCGACCCGAAATGCCCTATCGTCGGCTGATTATGGCGGTTCTCATCAGCCCGATGATCGTGCCGATCATCATCATCGCGGTGGGGATGAGCTTTTTTTACGCCCAAGCCTGTGTGCCGCCCGACAACGTGTTTGCCACAATCACTGGACCGTTCCTGTCCGAAAAGGGGTGTCTGGCCAATTCGCATCTGGGGGTGATTGTGGCGCATGCGGTGCTTGGCATTCCGTTCGTGATCATCACGGTGACAGCGACCCTGTCGGGGTTTGACCAATCGCTGATCCGTGCCGCGCATTCTTTGGGCGCAAATCCCAGGACCACGTTCTTCAAAGTGGTGATGCCTCTGATCCTGCCGGGGGTGATCTCTGGGGCCTTGTTCGCCTTTGTCACCTCGTTTGACGAGGTGGTGGCCGTGCTGTTCATTGCAGGGCCCGATCAGCAGACCATTCCGCGCCAGATGTTCAACGGCATCCGAGAGGCTATCTCTCCGGCCATTTTGGCGGTGGCGACGATCTTGGTGATCGTCTCTGTGGCGCTATTGGCCGCGGTAGAATTGCTGCGCCGCAGATCAGAACGCTTGCGCGGCATAACCCCACATTAAAGGCAAACCCATGGCGCATAGCTACGACACTGGCCGTTTGAACCTGCCCTTTGTGGGCATCTCTACCTTTGGCAAGCGCCCCTATGTCGAAGATTGGTCCGCCATAGATGCCGACGTCGCCGTGATGGGCGCGCCTTATGATTTTGGCACCCAGTTTCGCGCCGGGGCTCGCTTTGGCCCCCGTGCGGTGCGCGAAGCGTCAACCCTGTTCAGCTTTGGCCATGCGGGGGCCTATGACCACGAGGATGACGCCACCTATTTGCCGCAATCGGTGCGCATCGTCGATATCGGCGATGCCGACATCGTGCATACCGACACAGCGCGAAGCCATGCCAATATCCGCACAGGCGTTCAGGCGATCTTGCGCGCGGGGGCTTTGCCTGTGGTGATTGGCGGCGATCATTCCATCAACATCCCCTGTATCGAGGCGTTTGCCGACCAAGGCCCGATCCACATCCTGCAAATCGACGCGCATCTGGATTTTGTCGATGAACGTCATGGGGTGAAGGTAGGCCACGGCTCTCCGCTGCGGCGTGCAGCGGAAAAGGATTATGTTACGGGAATGACGCAGGTGGGCATTCGCAACGTCTCGTCGACCGCGCGCGATGGGTATGAGGCCGCACGCGCAATGGGCTCTGACATCCTGTCGGTGCGCCAGTTCCGTGCCCTTGGCCCGCAGGGCGTGGCAGCGCGCATCCCCAAAGGCGCGCGGCTTTATGTGACGATCGACATCGACGGCTTTTGCCCCTCGATCGCGCCCGGCACCGGCACGCCCAGCCACGGCGGTTTTTTGTATTACGAGGTGCTGGAGTTGCTGCAACAGGTGGCTCAAGCGCATGATATTGTGGGGATAGACTTGGTCGAGGTGGCGCCCGATTACGACCACAGCCAATCGACCGCGATTTTGGCGGCACAGGTCTTGCTGAACTTTCTAGGCTTTATCTTCCACGCCCGTGGCGCGCGGTGATTCAGGCTAAGAAACAATGACCTACGGCAATATCTGCAACCACATCCACGCTGTGAAGATAGACAATCCCGTGGCGATCAACACGGCCGAGGCATTGGCCCTGCGCCCGGTCGCATACAGATGCGCAAACAGATAGGCATTGGCCCCGGGTGGCATGGCGGCCGTGACGGTGGCCGATCTCAGGCTTGCGACATCCAGTTGAAACAGCATGGCCAAGCCATAGGTCGCCACCGGGTGCAGCACCAAAGACACGCCCACGATCAGCGCGATCAGGCCCTTGTCGCCCTCGGGCCGGTAGCGGTTCAGCACGCCGCCCAAGCCAAACAGCGCCGCAGGCAGGCCCGCTTTGCCAAGCATTTCGGAAGCCGCATCCAAGGCACTGGGCAGGGCAATTCCTGACAGGTTGACAATAAAGCCCAAGGTGATGGCCAAAACCAAAGACTGGCTAAAGATCGCTTTGACCACCTTCAGCGTCAGCGCGCGGCCCGACAGCCCCTGCCCATGGCTCCGCACCAGTTCCATCAGGGTGATGCCAAAGGCATAGAACATCGGTGAGTGCATGGCGATGATGGCATAATTGCCGCTGAGGGCGGCAGGCCCATAGGCGCGTTCGGTGATGGACAGGCCAAGCAGCAACGAGTTGGAAAACATACAGGCAAAGCCCGTCGTCACGGCCTCTTCCAAGGGGCGTTTAAACAGTTTCCACGCGCCAAAAAATCCAGCGGCAAAGCACAAAAACCCGCCGGTATAAAAGCTGCCGATCATGCCGGGGTGAAAGCTGGTTGTCAGGTCTATGATCGCCATCTGGCGAAAGAGCAGGGCGGGCACGGCGATGCTTTGGGCGAACCACATCAGCGCGTCGACCATGTTTTCGCTCATGCCACCCCATTTGGCCATGCTGTAGCCAAAGCCTATGATGACAAAGACGGGTAAGATCACGTCCAACAACAGGCCCATGTCAGGCGATATCGTCTAGGGTGATCGTCAGGCCGTCATAGGCGGGCTCAACCCCCTTGGGCAATTCGGCGCGCAGGGTCTCGTAATCCATATCCAGATGCATATTTGTCAGCACCGCGCGGGTGGGTCTGGCTTGGGCGATCCAGCCCAAGGTCATATCCAAATGCGCATGGGTCGGGTGGGGCTTGCGGCGCAGCGCATCCACCACCCAAACATCCAACCCCTGCAAAGCGGCCCAGCTTTCCGGTGGCAAGGCTACGGCATCGGGCAGGTAAGCCAAGGTTTCAATCCGAAAACCCAAAGCTGCCATCGCCCCATGTTCGGCGGTGAAGGGGGCAAAGCGGATGGGGCCTGCGGGGCCATCGACGCTAAAGGGCGCATCTGTGATGGCGATCAAGTCTAAAATCGGCGGATAGGGTGAGCCTTGCGGCTGCACAAAGGCATAGCCAAACCGCGCGATCAGGGCGTTTTCCGTCGGTCCATCAGCCCAGACGGGCAGGCGGTTGCCGGTGTTGAACACAATCTGGCGCAGATCGTCGATGCCGTGGGTATGGTCGGCGTGCGAATGGGTGAAAACCACCCCGTCCAGTTCGCCCACCCCCGCATCTAGCAACTGCTCGCGCATATCGGGCGAGGTGTCGATCAGCACCCTTGTGCGCGCATCACCCGAAATGCGCTCGACCAGCATCGAACAGCGGCGGCGGCGGTTCTTTGGGTTGGTCGGATCACACGTACCCCAATCCCCCCCAAGGCGCGGCACGCCGCCCGAAGACCCGCAGCCCAGAATGGTAAAGCGCAAGCTGGCCATCATGCGGCCTTGGCCGTGCGCGCGGCACGGGTGAACAGGCGGTCAAAGTTGGCACAGGTGGCGGCGGCAAATTCAGCCTCGTTCACGCCGTAAATCGCGGCACCGGTCTTGGCGGTGAAGGCGGTATAGGCCGGTTCATTGCGCTTGCCGCGATGCGGGATCGGGGCCAGATAGGGGCTGTCGGTTTCCACCAAGATGCGGCTCAGCGGGGCGGAAGCGAAGATGTCGCGCAGATCGCCGCTTTTGGGGAAGGTGGCAATGCCCGACATCGACAGATAAAAGCCCATCTCAAGTGCTGCCTTGGCCAGATTTGGCCCCGAAGAAAAGCAGTGCATGACGCAAGTATAGGGCTTGGCGCGCATCCCTTCTGCCAAGATCGCCGCGATATCATCATCCGCCGCGCGGGCGTGGATGATCAGCGGCAACCCCGTTTCTTGCGCCGCTTCAATATGCACCCGCAGCGAGGTTTTCTGCACTTCGGCGCTGTCGGCGGTGTAGTGGTAATCAAGCCCCGTCTCGCCAATGCCCACGAACTTTGGGTGGCGGGATAGGGCCACGAGTTGGTCAACCGTCGCCATGGGTTCAGCGGCCGCACTCATCGGATGGGTGCCTGCGGCATAAAAGACGCCCTCATAGGCCTCGGCAATGGCCCGCACGGCAGGTTCTTGGTGCAGTTTGGTGCAGATCGTTACCATGCGGGTCACGCCTGCGGCCCGCGCGCGGGTAATGACGGAGCCGCGCTCTTCAGCGAAATCGGCGAAATCAAGGTGGCAGTGACTGTCGACCAGTTCGAAAGGGGCGTTCATCTTGTCACCTGTTGACGACCTGTGCCGCCGTCTCGTCGACCTGTAAAAGCATATCCATCAGAAGGGCGGCAGGGTCAAGATTGACAGCCTTGCCCTTTCGCGCGCGCAAGCCCAAATGTTGCGCCAGATCGGCCCAGACCAGCGCTGCATCGGGGATTTGCGCCAAGCGCTCGATCAGGGCCGCTTCGCCCTTGGCTGCTTCGGGCGGCAGGGTACGGGTGGCGGCAGCACGGGCGGTGCGGGCCAGAAGCGCATCCAGCAAGGTTACGGTCAGATCAAAGGCCTCAGGCGTTTTGCGGTTGGCCCCGTGATCTGCCACTGCGCGGGCAAGGGTGCGGTCAAGCTTGGGAAGAGTGGCCAGCAGCCGGATCAGGGTCGCGTAAAGCTTTAGGCCCTCAAGATGCGACAGGCGAAACGCCTCGCCCACCGAACCGCCCGCCAATTGCGCCAATCCTTCGCGGTCAGCGGTCTCAATGGCGGCCCCCGCTTGCGTCAAAGCCTCTGACAGGTCGGCGGGAGACAAGGGGGCCAACCGCAGATCGCGGCAGCGTGAACGGATCGTGGGCAACAGGTCAGCCGGTTGGTGGCTGACGATCAGGAAGGTCACCTTGGCAGGCGGTTCTTCCAGCAGTTTTAAGATTCCATTGGCGGCAGAGCGGTTCATCTCGTCCGCGCTGTCGATGATCACCACGCGCCGCCCGCCATCTGCTGCCGACAGGCTTAGGAAGTTACGCAGGATGCGGGTTTCATCGACAGTGATGTCACCCCGCAGGCGTTCGGTTTTCTCATCATAGGGCCGGCGCAGCAAGAACAGGCGCGGTTCTGACAGAGCCAACAGGCGATGCGCCACAGGGTCAGTGACGGGAATGTCCAATGTGTCGGGCTTGGGGGCTGCGAAAAAGCCACCGTCCGCTTCGGGGGTTGCCAGCAAGAACCGCGCCAAGCGCCACGCAAGAGTGGCCTTACCCACGCCCTTGGGCCCACTGATCAGCCAAGCATGGTGCAGGCGGTCAGCGTTAAAGGCATCCAGAAACACAGCCTCGGCGGACTGATGCCCAAAGACCTGTGCTGTATGGCGCGGATGGGGCGCGCCGTCTAGGCAATCGGGTTCCGGGGTATCGCTCATCCGGGGTCAGCTTGGGTCAAACGCGCTTGGGCAACGGCCCAAATCTGGGCGGCGATATCATCTTGCGACTGGGTTCCGTCAATCACGGCAAAGCGCGGGTGCTGTGCGGCCAAAGCCAAAAAGCCGCTGCGCATCTTAGTTTGCAGGGCCAGCCCCATGTCTTCAAACCGCATCTCGGCCCCAGCCCGGCTTTGGGCGCGGGCCAAGCCCACCTCGGCGGGTAGGTCGACCAGAAAGGTCAGGTCAGGTTCCACCCCGATCATCAGCGCGTGCAGATCATCGACCACTTGGGCCAAGTCCCCGCGCGAGATGCCTTGATACATCCGCGTGCTATCAGCAAAGCGGTCCGTGATCACCACAGCCCCACGCTCCAAGGCGGGGCGGATGGTCTTTTCCAGATGATCACGCCGCGCTGCGGTAAACAGCAAAATCTCCGTCTCGGCAGACCAGCGGTCCACCGCGCCTTCCAGCACCAAACGGCGGATTTCCTCGGCCCCCGCGCTGCCACCGGGTTCGCGTGTCAGCACCACCTCGTGGCCGGCTTGGCGCAAGACCTCTGCCAGCCGGCGCGCTTGGGTCGATTTGCCCGACCCATCGATGCCTTCAAAAGACCAAAACCGTCCCATCATGGATCAAAGGCCGTATTTGGTGCGCAGGTAGCCCACGGCCACCGAGAGGCGGGAGGTAAAGCCTGCAACCCCAACATCCTCTGCGGCCAGCAGGTCAACGCGCTGATCCCCCAAGTCTGGGATATGCACGATCAATTCGCCCAACTTGGTGCCTTTGGCGATGGGGGCCTTGAAGGGGCCGGTGTAAACCACGTCGCCCGCAACCGTGCTTGCAGCCCCGGCTGGCAGCAAAAGGCGCAGGTTTTGGGCGGTCACCAAGCCCACTGTTTCGGCATCCCCCAAGAACACAGGCGCTTGCGCCACTTCCAGCCCAGCCTTCACAACGGTTTTCAAGGCAAACTGCCGGAAAGCCCAGTTGGCGATGGCTTCCGCTTCTTTGGCGCGATCAGCCGATGAGGTCAGGCCGGAAAAGGCGAAAACAATCCGCCGCTCTCCCTGCTTGACGGAACCCACCATGCCAAAGCCCGCCTCGGTCGTGTGGCCAGTTTTCAAGCCATCGGCCCCCGACACCACACCCAAGATCGGGTTGCGGTTGTCGGCATTGGCGGGCGCGCGGTCTTTGTAATTATACGCGGTATCGGCAAAGCCTGCGTAAAGCTCGGGATAGGTTTCGATGATATGCGCCGACACCATCCCCAGATCGCGCATGCTCATTCTTTGGTTGGGGTCGGGCCAGCCAGAGGAGTTGGCGAAGGTCGAGTGTTCCAGCCCCAAGGCCTTGGCCCGCTCGGTCATCTTGCGGGCGAATTCCTCTTCGGAGCCTTCCAAGCCTTCGGCCACGACCGTGCAGGCATCGTTGCCAGAGTTCACGATCATGCCTTTGATCAGCTCTGCCACGGTCGGCCTGTCGCCTTGCTGCAAATACATGGTCGACCCGCCTTGCGCGGTAAAGCTGACGGCCTTGTCTGACACGCCAAAGGTGGTGTCCATCTGCACGCGCTTGTCGGCCAAGGCTTCAAACAGCATTTCGATCGTCATCAGCTTTGACATCGAGGCAGGGGGCACGGGAACATCGCCGTCTTTGTCCAAAAGCACCGTCTGGGTCGTCATGTCATAGACCCACGCATGCGTCGCTGCCGTTTCATAGGCTTGCGCGGGCAGGGCTGCGACAACAAATGCGATGACAAGGCGGGCAAGACGGCCGAATAGGGTCATGAAGCATAGGCCTTTCAGCAGATGGATCCGGCAGCGCGCCCAAGGCTCGCTTTCCAGCTTACCATAGCGCCAAGCCGCGCCGCAGGGAAGGGCGCGCCACGCTCATGCAGGCCCTGACCTCAAATGATCCTTCGCTTAAGCCATCACTGCCTGAACGGCCTTTTGCGGCGCTTCCAACCGCTTGCCGGTATCTGCGGCGAACAGATGCACCGCCTCTGGCGCGATTTTCAGGCCCATGGGTTGGCCCACCTGCACCGGTGGCTTATCGGCGGATAAGACGGCGATCATCAAATCCTCAAACTTAAAGTGATACAGCCGCGCTGGCCCCAACTCTTCCACAAATTCAAAGGTGGCGTCAAAAGCCCCCATGCCCGCAGACACAAGGCTAAGGGCTTCAGGACGCAGACCGATTTGCACCAAACGGCCAGCATGGGCTGTGGCCAAAGCCTGCGGGATCTCAATCCGGCTGCCATCTTCCAGTGCCACGCAAGCTTGCCTTGGGGCCACCATGCCGCCCATAAAGTTCATCGCGGGTGATCCGATGAAACCGCCAACATAGACCGAGGCGGGGGCGTGATAGATTTCTTCGGGCGTGCCCACCTGTTCGATCACGCCCTTGTTCATCACCACCAAGCGGTCGGCCAAAGTCATGCCTTCGGCCTGATCGTGGGTCACGAATACCGAGGTGGCCGAGATTTGGTTGTGAATCCGGCGGATTTCATGGCGCATCTGCACGCGCAGCTTGGCGTCAAGGTTGGACAGCGGTTCATCAAACAAAAACACCGCTGGTTCGCGCACAATGGCGCGCGCCATGGCGACACGCTGGCGCTGGCCGCCCGACAGCTGACCCGGACGGCGATCAAGAAACTCGGTCAGCCCGACCGAGGCTGCAACCGCTGCCACTTTTGCTACACGCTCTGCACGGGGCAGGCCCGCAACTTTCAGGCCATAGCCGATATTTTCGGCCACCGACATGTGCGGATAGAGCGCGTAGTTTTGAAACACCATGGCGCAGCCGCGCTCATGTGGTTCCAGATCGTTCACAACCTTGCCTGCGATCGAGATTTGCCCCGCGCTGATGCTTTCCAGCCCCGCAATCATCCGCAGCAAGGTCGACTTGCCGCAGCCTGAGGGGCCAAGGATCACGACAAACTCGCCGCTTTGCACCTCAAGCGAAACGCCGTGGACCACTTCGGTCTTGGCATAGGATTTGCGGACGTTTTGAATGGTAATATGGGCCATGGCTTTATCCTATTTGTCGGTGTTGATCAGGCCGCGCACGAACCAGCGTTGCATGGCGACGACGACCACAATGGGCGGCAGCATAACGATCAGGGTTCCGGCCATAGCGATGTGCCACTTGGGCACCTCGCCACCGGTCGCGGTGAACTTGGGCACTAGGCGGCTGAGTTCCACCGCGATCATCGCGTAAGATTGGTCTGTCACCACCAGCAGAGGCCACAGATATTGGTTCCATGCATAGACGAACATGATCGTGGCAAGGGCCGCGATATTGGTGCGCGACAGGGGGATCAGCACATCCCACAAAAAGCGCAGTGGGCCTGCGCCGTCCATCTTGGCGGCTTCGACCAGTTCTTCGGGGATCGTCAGGAAAAATTGGCGGTATAGGAACGTGCCGGTGGCAGTTGCCACCAAAGGCATGATCAAGCCCGCGTAAGAGTTCAGCAGATTCCATTCCAACTTCACCTCAACCCCTGACAGTGCGGTGATCAACCAAGTGATCCCCGACAGGTCCATCAGCGTTTGGAAGGGCAAAAAGGCATTGGCGGCCACGGCATAGGTCGGCACGATGCGCACCTCTAGCGGCAGCATCAGGGTGATGAAGATCAGCCAGAAGATCGGCATTTTCAAGCGGTGGTCAAAGAACACGATACCAAAGGCTGTGATGCATGACAAAACGATCTTGCCCGTCATAACGCCCATGGCGACGATAAAGGTGGTCACAAACCGCTCGCCCAGATGTCCCTTGGCCCAAGCGGCTTGCAGGTTGATCCACAACTGGTCACCCGGCAGAAGGTTGGGCGGCACAGCCACAACGTCTTGTAAACTGTGCGAGGCGGCGACAATCACCAGATACATCGGCAGCAGCAAAAACAGCAGGCCGAAGACTAAGATCGCATGGGTGGCGATGTTCAAAAGGGGGGTGCGTTCGATCATGTGTAGTGCACCTTGCGTTCGATGTACCTGAATTGGACGAAAGTCAGCGCGATGACCAAAATCATCAAAATGATCGACTGGGCCGCAGCGCCGGAATAATCCAAGCCCTGAAATCCATCGTTGAAGATCTTGTAGACCATCAGGTTCGTAGCGCGTGAAGGCCCACCTGCCGTCATTGTGTCAACAATGCCGAAGCTGTCGGTGAAACTGTCGGTGATGTTGATCACCAGCACGAAAAAGAACGTCGGTGCCAGCAGGGGCAACTGAATGTCGCGCATCCGTCGCAGCACGCGCGCGCCGTCGATAGCGCCGGCCTCAATCAGCGACCTTGGGATGGATTGCAGACCCGCCAAGAAGAAAATGAAGTTGTAGGCGACCTGTTTCCAAGCCCCCGCCACGATCACCATCCCCATGGCTTGGGTGCCGTTGTCGACGGGGTTCCAAAGATCGGGGAAGATTTGGTTGATGAACATCATCAACCCTGCGCCGGGTGTGAAGATGAAGCGAAAGGCCAATCCAACGGCTGGGGCTGCAATGGCATAAGGCCAAATCATGCCGACGCGGTACAGCTTGTATCCGGCCAGTTGCCGATCCGCGAAGATCGCCAAGGTCAGGGCCATAATCACGGCAAGGGCTGTGGAGCCTGCGGCATAAACAATCGAAACCCAGATCGAGTCCCAGTAATATGCGTCCGTCAAAATCGCTGTGAAATTGTCAAACCCAACCCAAGTGTTCCCACCGCCCCACGGCTGTTCCAGCGTAAAGGCCCAGTAAAGGGCCTGCGAGGTTGGGAAGTAAAAAAAGGTAAAGACGATCAGCAATTGTGGGGCCACCATCAACGCCGCCACCCAGTTATTCTTGAAATACGCACGCCGCATCGGTCACCCCCAAATAAAGGTCCCCCTCCGACAGATGCCGGAGGGGGCAGGATCAGGTCAGATCACGGCAGGGTTTTGCCAGCGTAGGTCTTGGCGAACTTCTCGAGCAAAGCATTGCCACGCTCGACCGAGGTGTCGTAGGCCTCTTGAACGGTCTTCTGGCCAGCCAAAGCAGCTTGCACTTCCGACAGCCACTCAGCGCGGTGCTGGATCATAGACCCCAGACGGAAACCGCGGTTCAGCGGGCCCGGCTCAGTTGCGGTCAACGAAGCAATGGCAACTTCACGGCCCTTGTAGGGAGCAGCCGAGTAGAAGCCTTCCCCGGTCAGCGAGTCGAAAGCCGACTTGGTTACAGCGATGTAACCGGTGTTCGACACCCAGAACTTGATCTCTTCCGGCGTGGCGATGAACTTCAGATATTCCGCAACACCGCGGTATTCTTCTTCCGACTTGCCAGCCAGAACCCAAAGCGAAGCACCGCCAACGACCGAGTTGTGACGCTCAGCGGTTTCGGTCGGGATCATCGCGACATCCCAGTGCAGGTTGTCGGCATGCTTGAGGTTCAGCGAAGAGTGGTTGGCGATCGAGCCGAAGAAGAACGAGCAGATGTTCTGCGAGAAGGCTTCTTGGCTGTTCATGCCACCGGCCGAGACTTTCATCTCTGCCAGACCAGCATCAAGCCAGCCCTTGATGTCTTCCATGTGCTTGACGGCCGAGGTGGTGTTATAGACGTACTGGGTGTCCAGACCATCGTAGCCGTTGTTGTTGGTGGCCAAGGGCACGTTGTTGATCGAGGAATACTGCTCAAGGTCAACCCAAACCGAGGGTTCGTAGCCGTACGAGCACTTCTCGGGGTTCTTGGCCTTCAGCGCCTTCAAAGTGGCGTCGAATTCTGCCCAAGTGGTGGGGGCAGGCATGTTCACGGCAGCCAGATCGTCTGTGTTGTAATACATCACAGCGGTCGACGAGTTGAAGGGCATCGAGAACAGTTCGCCCTTGGACGAAGCGTAGTAGTTGGCGATACCGGGGAAGTAGTCAGCCCAGTTGATCTCGATGTTGTAGTCTTTCATCATCTGGGTGACGGCGTAGAACTGGCCCGACATCATCAGGTCAGCGGTGCCAGCATCAAACGACTGCAGCAAAGCCGGGGCTTTGCCAGCGCGGAATGCTGCGATGGCGGACTGGACAACCAGTTCGTAGCCATCATAGCCGGTGCAGACAGCTTCGTACTTGTCTTGGCTTGCGTTGAAGCGGTTGCAGGTCTCGGCAAGGGTTGCACCGAGATCGCCCGACAGGCCATACCAGTAGTCAAACTTGATCTTGTCGGCGGAGGCGGTGGTGGCACAAAAGGCCAGCGCCAGCGCGGCAAGCGCCGGATAGGACTTGTTCATCTTCGTTCTCCAATTGAAACGTCCCGCATAAATTCGGGCGCTAGGATTTGCTAAGGGGCGCTTGTGTCACCGTGCCGACACTTGGGCGAAGGTTTGGAATCGAGTTTGTTGCAGAGGCACGACAAGTTCTTGACAGGTGGGTCACAGCGCCTTTGAGTGGCCCACCCGAACAATTTGCGCTTAATCGGGATCGTGCAGGCCGATCACGGTATTGCCGTCGAGGAAATCTTCAAACAGCACGGTGGTGGCATGGGGCGTGCCCAGAACCACGGCCATCTGCCCCGGACCTGTCAGGCTTTTGAACGGGGTTTTGGGTTGATCGGCGTTGAAGCTGACCGAGTAATGCCCGCCCGCCAGCGTGGTAAAGGGCAGCCCGTGATACAGGGCGGTCGAGGTCAGATGGACATGACCCGCAATCACCTGACGAATGTCGCCGTGGGTTTTCAACGCAGCGATAAAGGGCGCATCGTCATGGATCTTGATCGTATCGGCGGCGATGTGCAGCGCGTTGGCGTTATGGTGCAAGACCACGATCACGGGGCGATCTGCGGCCTCGGCCAAGCGGGTGGTCAGCCATGCCATCTGATGACCAGTAAGAACCCCGTCAACACGCCCCGGTTCAGACGAATCCAGCACGATGACGCGGTAGCCCTTGGCGTCGATCACATGGTTGATCTTGCCCGTTTCATCGGCGTGATGCGCGCCAAAGATGTTCAGATAGGTCGGGCGGTCATCATGATTGCCCAAGGTGATATAGGTGGGAACCGTAATGCCCGCCGTGATGGTTTTCAGGCGCTCGTAGGCTTCCGCCTCGCCCTCATCCGCCAGATCACCGGCGATGATGACAAAATCGGCGTCGGCGTAGCGGTCATTTACGCAGGCCACGCCGGCTTCAAGCCGTGCCGCAGTATCCAGCGACATCGACGTTTGGCCTTCGCGCACCAAATGCAGATCGCTCATCACCACAAATTTCAGTGTATCGCTCATTGGCCCAATCCTTGCGCTTGCAGATAGGCCATCGAGGCGGGGATGGTGGATTTGTCGGCAAGTTCCAAAATCAGGCGCGGTTTCACGGGCAGGGCGGCAATCGCTGCGAAAACCGAAGGCCACAGGATGTTGCCTTGGCCAATCTGCCAATGCCTGTCGGCATGGCCATCGGCATCTTGCAGATGCACATGGGCCAGCATCTCACCGGCAGAACGCACAAAGTAATCGACCGGCGGCGCACCGGTTGACCCATGCGCATACTGTGCGTGGCCCGTGTCGATAGACAGTTGCAAGGCCGTGCTGCCAAAGCTTTGGCACAGCTCTTTGCGGTCGGCGGGGTTGATGTCTTCGATGTTTTCCAAGACCAGCGTCACGCCCAAGGTTTCCGCGCGTTTGACGATCGGGCCCATCACGTCACGCACGCGCGTGAACAGCTTGTCGCGTGCGCCCGTGTTGCCATCAAGGTTGTTGAAATCCCATGTGGTGAAGGGGGAATGCACCACCATATGCGTGCCGCCCACAGCGGCGCAGACGTCTAGGCCCTGACCCAGCCGCTTTTGCACAACAGCGCGCACCAAGGGATCTTGCGTGTCGATGGTAAAGCCCCAGAAGGGGCCATGAATGCCCATGCGACCCTTATAGCCCGCCAAAAGGTGCTTGACCTCGTCGGCCAAGGGCGTCCAGTCATCGTCCAGCACGGCCGCGCCGACGAAGCTTTGCAGTTCCAGATCGCGGTCTTTTTCCAAAATCCAATTTTGATAAACGGTCAATTCGGCATTGGTCAATGCGGCGCCAATAATGGGGCTGGTCATGTCACTCTCCTAAATTGTGATAGTGCGATACTTAGCAGGGCCAAATGACAGCCGCGTGTCGCTAGCGTAAGGCTTGGGTGACAGCGGCAGAGGGAGCCATCTTTTGGGTGGCCAAAGGGCAAGAAAACCAGCAATGATGGGTGCTCTCGCTTAAGGCCCAACCCAATGCAATCCGCGCTACCCTCGCCCTTTGTCACAGAACACATGGCCCTTGGCGGGCAGGTGGGCTCTGCGGTCTTTCCCGTCTGGATCGCCCGCCACGCAGGGCGGTTGGGCTTGCGGATGCGATTTTTGGGCCAAAGTGCCGCGCTGGTAGAGATGGTCGTCACGGGCCCCCCCGAATTGCTGGACGCGCTGGCTTTGGCCTGCAGCCTTGGTCCGCAAGAGGTTTGGGTCGATCAGGTGGATCGCCTTAGGGCAAATGACCCCTTCAGCGCGGAATATACTTCACCCCCTGCCTGAAATATGTACAACTCTGCGCAGGTTGCCGCATTCTTGGGCATATGCCCTGCGCGTGCCCTGCCTCTGTGGCCGAAAGGCTAGAGGAGGGCGCGCCAAGCCTAAAGAGTGCGCCGCAAGTGAAGGAGCGTGAAATGACACCGCGTTGGACAGCCACAGGCCTGTCGCAGGATCTGCCCAAGGCGGTGGCTGTGGCAGGCTATGGGCATGGGCACGATCTGGCCGTTTGGCGCAGTGCCACGGGCCGCTTGCAGGCGTGGAACGACCGATGCCCCCACCGCGGAATGCGCCTGTCACACGGCTTTGTACGGGGCGAGACTTTGGCCTGCATCTATCACGGCTGGGTTTACGGCACAGAGGGCGGGTGCAAACATATCCCCGCCCATCCGGCCCTCACCCCGCCCACCACAATCACCGTCACGGCCTTTGCCTGTGTAGAGCAAGACGGGGTGATCTGGGTGGCCCCTGCCGATATGGCGGGATCACCGCCTGCGATCAGCGGGATGCAACCGCTGCGCAGCATCAGCCTAACCTGTGGCGTGGCGGATGTTTTGGCGGCAGAGCCGACCCTGTCTGGGCAAGATGTTTTGCGCGGCTTGGTTCAGATTGGCGGGCAGACCTGTGGCGTCTGCCTTGTGGTGCAAGACAGCCCTGCTGGCCTAACGCTGCACGTTTTGTGCGGGCTGGGGGCTGATAAGGTTGCGGCCTCGCGTTGGGTAGAAGATCTGCGCCGCCGCGCAGAAGCAAAGGGAGCAGCATGATCGCGGCAGAGGTGTTGAACGAATGGTATCCCGTTGCTATGGCGGCGCAAATCCGCGCGGGCCAACGGCGGGTGACGCAGTTATTGGGCCAGACCATCACGGTTGACTGCCAAGAGGGCGCGATTGTGGTGATAGGGCAGGGCGGCGCGCTGCACGTGACGGAAGCTTACGGCCATGTTTGGGCCTGCCCCGGCACCCCCGCGCATGATCTGTTCCCCATCCCCGAAGCCTCAGAACCCGGTCGCCGCTTGGTGGACGTGGGCGTGGTGCGGGTCAAATGCTCGCCCTTGCGGGCGGTGGAAAACTTCCTTGATATCGCCCATTTCCCCTTTGTTCACACCGATGTTCTGGGCGCAGAACCCCACACAGAAGTGAACCGCTACGAGGTGCAAATCCGCGAGGACAGCGACGAGGTTTGGGCCACCAAAGTGACCTTCTACCAGCCCCAAGCCGCCAAATCGTCCGAGGGTGGGATTGTCACACAGTATATGTACCGCGTGGCCGCCCCCACGGCGGCGGTGCTGTATAAAACTTGCCCCAATAGAACGGATGCTTGGGATGTGATTGGCATTTTCGTTCAGCCTTTAAGCGAAGAGCTGTGCGATGTCTGGCCGTGGATGGCGCTTTACGATGACGTCAGCCCTCAAGCCGAACTGATCGCCTTTCAGCAGATGATCTTCTTGCAAGACCGTTCGATCTTGGAAAACCAGATCCCCCGCCTGTTGCCGCTGGATCCAGGGATGGAGATCCCGACCCAAGCCGACCTCACCTCGATCGCGTATCGCCGTTGGCTGAAGAAACGCGGGCTGACCTATGGCGCGCAGATGGTGGCGGCATGATCCGGCTTTATGACTATGTGCTGAGTGCCAGTTGCTACAAGGTTCGGCTGATGGCGGCTTTGGTGGGCGTGAAGATGGACCATGAAGCGGTCGATTTTCACCCTGGTCGGGCGCACAAGTCGGTGGCGTTTGCCCAGTTGAACCCCGCAGGCACGCTGCCGGTGATGGTCGATGGCGCGATGATCTTGACCGAAAGCACCGCGATTCTGGTTTATCTGGCAAAGCTTGCAGGCCCGCAGTGGCTGGGGCCTGATGACGCTAAGGCGGCGGCACAGGTGCAGCAATGGTTGTCCTTTTCGGGCCGCTTGGCGGCAAGCCTTGGCATGGCGCGGTTGCATGATATGCTGCTGTATCAGGGCGATATTGACGCTTGGCGCAAAGACGGCCACGCCGCGCTGCGCGAGTTGGAAGCGGCGTTGACCGAGCGGCGCTTTGCGGGCGGTGAGTGGCTGGTGGGCGATGCGCCTTCGATCGCTGACATCGCCTGTTTTCCCAACGTGGCCCTTAGCCAAGACGGGGGCGTCAGCCTTGATGCCTATCCAAGCGTGCGCCTATGGACACGGCGCATCCGCGCTTTAGACCGGTTCATCGAAATGCCCGGAATCCACCGCCTTCACGAACTTAGCCCTGCACCAAAGGTGGCCTGATGGGATACCTGCTGAAATCCTGCGCTGCGATTGTGCAATCAGCCCATCTGCCGGTGCTGCGCGACCAAGATATTCTGATCGACGGCCGTGCCATTGCGGCCATTGGCCCGAACCTGTCGGCAGGCCCTTTGCCCGCTGGCACGCAAGTGATCGACGCCACAGGCTGGTTTGTCTACCCCGGCCTGATCAACACGCATCACCATTTCTTCCAAACCTTCGTGCGCAACCGCGCCGATCTGGATTGGACCAAGCTGTCGGTCCTGCAATGGCTTGACCGCATCTATCCGATCTTTTCCCGCCTGACCGAGGAGTGCTTTTACCATTCTTCGGTCGTGGCTATGGCTGAACTGATCAAACACGGCTGCACCACGGCGTTTGACCATCAGTATAACTTCCCCCGCCACGCCGGTTCGCGCATCATCGACCGCCAATTTGAAGCCGCCGACTTGTTCGGCCTGCGCTATCACGCGGGGCGAGGCGGCAATACGCTGCCCAAGGCCGAAGGCTCGACCATCCCAGACGAGATGCTCGAATCCACCGATGGATTTCTGGCCGATTGCGAAAGGGTGATCGACCAGTACCACGATGCCGGCGAATTCAGCCTGCGGCAGGTGGTGATCGCTCCATGTCAGCCGGTCAATTGCTACCGCGAAACCTTTGTCGAATCGGTGCGGCTGGCGCGGGATAAGGGGGTGTTCTTACATTCCCATGTGGGCGAGGGCGAAAGCCCCGTCATGCAGGCCCGCACCGGCACGCGGACAGTGGATTATCTGGAAGAGATGGGCTTTTGCGGCCCCGACACCTTCTATGCCCATGCTTGGGAGTTAACCCATACCGAACTGGCGCAGTTGGCGGCATCTAACACCGGCGTCTCACACTGCCCCGAACCGGTCTATCTGGTGGGGGCCGAAGTGACCGATATTCCCGCGATGCAGGCCATGGGGTTGCGCATCGGGCTGGGGGTAGATGGGGCGGCGTCGAACGACAATTCCAACCTGATGCACTGCATCCATTCGGCCTATATGCTGCAATGCTTGGGGGCATCAGGGCGCAAACATCCCGTGCCCGATCCGGGGCAATTCCTGCACTATGCCACTCAAGGCGGGGCGGACCTTTTGGGGCGGCGCGATATTGGCCGCTTGGGCGTGGGCTTGGCTGCAGACCTGTTCGCCATCGACACCCGCAAAATGGACTATGTGGGAACCCGTCATGATCCTGTCAGCTTGATTGCCAAAGTCGGTATTGGCACGACCACCGATCTGACCATGGCAAATGGCCGCATCCTTTGGCAAAACGGCACATTCCCCGGCCTTGACGAGGGCAAATTGTTTGCGCAAGCCGAAGCCGCCCTGCACCGCACCTTGACTTAACCTTAACCCCTAACCTTAAACGGAGAATGCTATGTCTTTGAACCGCCGCAGCTTTCTGAAAACGTCTCTGGCTGCCAGCACAGCCCTTGCCCTGCCCATTCCGGCCTTTGCCGCGGATGTGCTGAACGTGGCGCTGATCGTGCCCTCGCCCGCCGCTGATGTGGGTTGGTCGCACACGCTGGAACTGGGCACCAAGGCGCTTGAAGCCAAATATGGCGACAAGGTCAAAGTGACCCTTCTGGAAAACATCGCCGAAGGCCCCGATGCCGACCGCATCATGAACAAGACCGCAGCGGATGGGACCACGTTCCTGATCTTGGGCTCGTTTGGTTACATGGAAGGCGGGCTGAAGTTGGCCAAGGCCCATCCCGAAATGTCGATTTTGCACGCTTCGGGCTATAAGACGGCGGAGAACTTCTCGCCCTTCGGTGCGCGCTACTATCAGGGCACGTATCTGATGGGCATGGCGGCCGCCTCGCTGACCAAGTCTAAGAAACTGGGCTGCGTTGGGGCCTTTGCTATCCCTGAACTGATCACCTCGATCAACGCCTTTACCTTGGGCGCGCAATCGGTTGACCCGTCGATTGAAGTGTCGGTTGTTTGGGTGAACTCGTGGTTCGATCCGGCGTCTGAACAGCAAGCCGCCAAGGCGCTGATCTCGCAGGGCGTGGATGTGATCTTCTCGAACGCGCAAGATACGCCTTCGGTGATCCAAACGGCGGAAGAGGCGGGGGTTTATGCCTTTAACCTCAACTCCTCGATGAAGGCCTATGCGCCGACCAAGTATCTGGGCGTTGTGGGCACCGATTGGGCGCCCTACTTCTTGCAATCGGTCGAAGCGCATCTGGCTGGCACCTTTGCGGGCGCCTCAGCTTGGCTCAGCATGGCGGAGAAATGCGTGTTTGTTGCCGATTGGAACCCCGATATCCCCGCCGATATCGTGGCCAAGATCACGGAGACGGAGGCCGCTATTGAATCAGGCGCTTTCTCTCCCTTCACAGGCCCGATCACCGACCAAGACGGCGCAGAACATGTTGCAGCCGGCGTCACCTTGGGCGACGATATGATCCTGTCGATGGATTGGCACGTGAAGGGCGTCACCACGCCCCTGCCGAAGTAAGAGGTAAACATGGCCCCGCTGTTGCAGCTTTCAGGCGTCTCCAAACGCTATGGCGGGGTGCAAGCCAATTCCGGCATCGATCTTTCGGTCGATGCCGGCACAATCCACGCGATTTTGGGCGAAAACGGTGCGGGCAAGTCCACGCTGATGAAGCTGATCTATGGCGTGGAACGCCCCGATGAGGGGCAGATGTTTTGGCAGGGGCAAGAGGCTAACCTGTCAAGCCCGTCTGATGCGCGCCGTTTGGGGATTGGCATGGTTTTTCAGCACTTTTCCCTGTTTGAAACGCT
>Ga0114966_10001214_pt1 | contig 24033 bp, 25 predicted proteins | sample M_130207_XF_Meta_FD_87029 | JGI IMG/M metagenome (GOLD analysis project Ga0114966, IMG submission 87029) | Freshwater microbial communities from Lake Montjoie, Canada to study carbon cycling - M_130207_XF_MetaG | ecosystem: Environmental > Aquatic > Freshwater > Lake | place: Lake Montjoie... | reverse complement strand
TAAAATAACCAACCGAAAGGAAAACCATCGCGGCATTCAATACAAAGATGGTCTGGTTTCAGATACACAACTTTTCAATCCCAGCGGATGTTGCTCGGGTGGCGGTTTATACTTTACCACACTAGAAAATCTACACATGTTTCAACATTTTGGTGTCAATATTCGTCCAATTGTAGTGCCGAGTGGTGCACCGATTTATAATGAAGTCTGTACGTCTGGTTCACGACAGCACGCATCATGTCCTAAATTTCATTATAAATCCAAAGCACCAACGGTCTATCTCTTGCCGAAAATAAAACTGGGTTCAGATGAATCGTTCAGGTTGCTGTATAATTTTGAATTGGGCAACGATAATAAAAACAACCAGTTTGCCCAGAGTAGAATGTATTTATCGGATGATCCTAATCATATGAGGTTATATGGCGGTTATTACGCACATAAATATATTGCCTTACCCGGCAATTCTTGGGGTACAAGTTACTCTTTAAATAAACCTATTGAACCTATTCCGTATGCAAAAAAACGCAAGTTTCACCCTGAGCATAAGCAACTCATTCATTGTAAAGTAAAAGAACTCATTTTACAAAATAAGATGGATGAATTATTTGCTCTCATAAATGAGAAGAAAACCCTCTTGTATTGGCTCTATTATAAACCGACCAACAAGTTTTATGAAAATAGAGCAGTTAGTATCAGTGAATTGTTTTATATCTTCTTAAAACACCAAGATAAAGCGTTCTTACATTTTATGCAAGACGAGTATTTTCCGAGGCAATTGCGCTTGCGGTCGCCGGGGGAGCAATTGCGCTTGCGGTCGCCTGTGGAGCATGAGGAAATTACTATGGAGAAAGCAATTCATTCTATTACCGAGGATATGGCGTCCATCATTGATGCAAACATTTATAAACTAATTCTGAAATATCAGGGCATCATTTCAGGGTCGTATGCTTTGAAACATCTTATCGGTGCGAAATGGCAATGTGATGATATTGACGTCTATTTGCCCGCATGTGATTTTGTAGAAGATCCTTTTGTACATTATAAGTATTTTACATTTGTCAATGAAGTGTTAAATTCTCGTGGAAATACATCTAAACCGTGTCCGTGCGACACAGGGAGCGAAAGCAGAAAGGAAGACGCAGCCATTTATAATATGACTAATATTGATGAAATCATTAATATTGAACAGAAAAACGGCATCAAATTGCAATTCATCTTTGTCAAAGTAGATCCGTTTGAATTTATCAAAGACAATTTTGACTTTGACTTTTGCAAAGTCTGCTTCCGACCCGAAACAGAAACTTTTGAAAGCAATTCCGCTTGCGATCGGGGGCAATGGGGCAGCGCAATTGCTGGCAAAATAGACCAAGCATATATGGATAAAATTGGTAAGTATGATATGGACGACAGTTATTCCGTCTATCGGGCGGCGAAAACAATGGATCGCATTAGTAAGTATATTGCGCGTGGGTTTACCATATCCAATCTGGATGAATTCTTCCGGTGTTTGGAGAAATTATATGATTAAATTAAAACCACTTACCACCGCCACCTGTTGACGAATTTGAAGTTGATGGTTTCATACCATCTAAATATTTCATTGTATCATTCAGTGTTTCTTTAAACATTTTTAAATTATTCACAGCACTTATAAATTTTTGAGATTTTTCAGAACTGGGATCCGATGCAATGGATTCAGAGTTTTTTAATATACCTGCTAATATGGTAGCATTTATATTTTCTTCAAGTTCAATAATGGTATCATCGTAAAAAGGTCTATATTTATCAATGAGTAATCCATCTAAAATAGTAGTAGTATTCGCTTTAATAGCATCGGGTTTTTTGTCTTTATCAGTAGATACATCATCATTTTCTTTCGATGCCATTCCTTCAATTAATCTTGCTTGAAATGTTAACGATTTTATTGCAATATATGCCACCAACACTATAATTATTGCTAATCCTAAATATTTATATATAGTATCTATTTCCATTATATATTATATTTTATATTTTATAAATATAAATATAATAATATTATCAAGAATAATATTATTACTATTTTATACAATAGCAGACGAAGCAGACGTAGCAGACGGAACTAAATAACTATAAATATTTGCTATACTCGTCTTGCTAATTTTTCTACTTTGTCCGGTTTTAGTAGTGGTTGATATAGCATCTAATGCACTATTGTTTTCATTCAATGCCTTTATAAGCGAAGCAAGAGTGCCAAAGTGTTCAATAATAGTAGTCGCTGTGGCGCTACTGACGTTTGGAATTTGTGACAGCATAATTGCTCCAATATTGTCGGGTGTTATATTGTTTTTTTTAATACGATTATTTTTACACACTTCGGTATACTCTTGTGTTGGGGTCTGCTCCTGTGGTGTCTGCTCCTGCTGCTGCGCCTGTATGTAATAACATTTGGCATCAACACCTTCTTTATGGAGTTTATACGCAAACTGAACAATCCATTCCGCGGTCTCATCAATGTTAATCGTGCGATGCACTGAAAAACCTTTAAAATAAGACATTGACACCATGGATGAGAGCAGTGTCTTTTTATCAACCACTCCTTTACCTGCAAAGGGTTTGTAAGTTCTTAAATCACCTTCAATCGCATAATAAATGGTGTGGTTATGTAGTGAGCATTCATTGAGACGAAAACTTTGCTCGGCATAACGACCATCCCGAATACTGGCCGCTAAATCTGCCAGACTTTTCCGTTCAATAATTATTTTCTCTTTGCCAGTGCCATCATATAGTATGACATCTCCTAAAGGTATGTTTTCTTTTATTAATTCAATACAATTCGCATATTTTTCTACATTCGCTGCTAAAAGTTCAGCGCATTTAGAATGTAAGTCGGCATCACGGTAATCTACTTTAATAAGCATTAATGTATGTATAAAATACTTATTAAATCATTTATGTTAATATATAAATCTAAATATAATGTTTAAAAGAAGGGAGCAACAGCACCCACACGACCCTTCACAGTGCTGCCGTAGTTAATAACTGGGTAATAACCCGGTGCCGGACTGTTTCTATATAAACGCCATAATACATTGGCTGGGTGACCCGTGCTGGTCACTTTGCCTTCTTTCTTGGGTCCACCGCCCTGCGGTCTATTGATTAACGATGCTGAATAGCGCGCCTTTTTACTCGAGTTCATTAAAACCATTTTATACTATACGCCTATATTATTATTTATTTTTTAGTTTATATATATTTTATATACTAACTATAAATATAGTGAATACTGCTTAAATATATATTTTAAAAGTATATATATTGAAATAATAGGATGTCCATGTCAACGTCTGATAACGCCGATATTAATAAATCCATACTCCAAGATGGCGATGTTATTAAAAGTGGCGATCAATTGATTTTTAACCCTTTTAATCCAGAAAATAAAGAGATTACATTGAATGAAGTTCAATCTATTCTTAATAAGTATGGAATTACCGCACGTGTGCATAATATTGAATTGTATAAACGGGCATTTGTTCATAGTTCTTATATCAAACGCCCTGCGATTGAAAATGTCGCCAACAATATTGTCATTATGCCTAAACCTGCCGATTGTATTGATTTGAAAACCAAGTCCAATGAACGCCTAGAATTTATTGGGGATGGAGTGTTGGAATTGATTACGAAATATTACTTGTATCGGCGTTTTCCTAAAGCAGACGAAGGATTTATGACGGAGAAAAAAATTGCCGTGGTTAAAAATGAACATATTGGAAAACTCGCTTATGATATGCAGATTAACAAATGGTTGATTTTGTCTAAATATGCTGAGGAAAAGAAGACGCGAACCAATCTGAAAAAACTTGGATGTTTGTTTGAAGCATTTATAGGGGCGTTGTTTTTGGACTTTAATAAAATACAAGTGGCAGATGAAGACGGGTGGTTCAAGGATGTGTTTGTGACGGGTCCTGGGTTTCAAATGGCACAAAAATTTGTAGAAAATGTGTTTGAACAACATGTGGACTGGATTAAACTTATTAATACGGATGATAATTTTAAGAATATTTTACAGGTGAAAGTCCAGAAGGAATTTAAAATCACTCCGGATTATTTGGAGATTTCGCATAATATGGATAATGGGTATGAAATGGGAGTGTTTTTGTGTATTGGTAAACCGATTCACCAGATGAATTTATCCGAGGCAAAACCTTTTGGTTTATACGGGTCTTTTGCTAAAATACAAGAAGCGTTGTTGAAACATGAAAGCGTATTTATATTTTTGGGGAGTGGCACTCACAAAATAAAGAAAAAGGCAGAGCAGATTGCGTGTGAAATTGCTATTAATATGTTGGAAAATAGTGCTGGTGCTAGCACGGTGAAGAAGAATTAACGGCGACGACGATGTGTTTTTCGTTTTGAATGACGTTTACCACCTTTTATTTTTGTTTTTGTTCTATTAAATTTACTAGGTCCATCTTCAAATGCTTGGTTTACTATTGTTTCCATCTCTCTATCTGGTATGGCATGTTTTCCCGTTTGGCTCATTACTTGTTCTATTAAACCACTTATTTGTCCTCTTTTACTAACTTGGTCAGGATTAATCAAATTTTTTGCTAATGTTTGTAAATTATTTATCTTAATTTCCTGCGAAGCTATTTTGATTTCCAGAGAATCTATTATAGCACGAACAGCAATATCTTTATCTTTTAATATTTTTTGAAAATTTTTTTCAATCTCTTTTATTTCATCTATATTAATTTTTTCTTGTGCTTTTTTTTCATCTATATTATTTTTTTCTTGTGCTTTATTTTTTTTTACTAACTCTTTGTATTTCTTTTCAATTTCTTCTTTATCATCTATGGCAGTAGCTTTTTCTGCTAAAGCGGCTTGAAATTGTGTATCTTGCCAACTGCTGTGAAGGGTGGCTGCAGCTGATGCGGCCTTATTTGTAGTTTTCCATAATTGCCATTGACCTAATTCTTCTACTCCTCTGGTTGCCATTAATATTATATTATATTAACTCACTAAAAAAATAAGTTTAGTCTACTATAAATTTATATACTTATTATATAGATATAACTATGTCGGCTGCTCTTTTAGCCCAATTAAAAATTAAAAAACAACCCGATGTGTTGGAAAAGGTTGAATTAATTATTCCTACTGCTGCTTCAAGAGAAGATATTGTTCTTAAAACTCAACTAGTAGATAAAACCAAAACAACAAATTTTGACCGCAGTGCTTTTTTAGGTGCTTTGATGGAAAAAAAGGTTGTGCCTGGGACGGTTGTGGTTGCACCTGCTGCGCTTGCACCTGCACCTGCTACGCCTGCTGCCAGCGTGGAAGAAACCATATTAACAATTAAAAAACCTGTGAAGAAAGTTGTTACTAAAAAAGCACCATTGAAAATTATTGAAGAAAGCGCTAGCGAAGCAGGTCCAAGCGAAGCAGGTCCAATCCCAGTAAGTGAAACGATCCCAGTAAGTGAAACGATCCCAGCAAGCGAAGCGGCAGAAGAACCAATAGAAATAACCAAAGGGACAAAAGTGGTTAAACGCAAAACAAAAGTTCCTATTGGTGTTATTGCAGAAGGACCCTTATCTATGGTGAAAATAGGTGATACCACAATTCAAGAGCGTCTAGGGTTAGATAAGAAAGAACCACCCATTTTAATCAGTGCCTCTTCATATTATATGAACAATCGAGAAATATTTACAAATTTCATGTCATCACTCTTTAGCAAATATAAAAAAGAATTAGTGACTGAATCCGAAAATGCCACCTGTAGTTATGACGAAAATGCCCCATTTTCATTAATGACCCATCAGAAAATTGTTCGCGACTATCTCAATTTAATAACCCCGTATCGTGGCGTGTTATTGTATCATGGACTGGGTAGCGGTAAAACATGCTCATCTATTGCCATTGCTGAAGGTATGAAATCAGGAAAGCAAATTATCGTGATGACCCCCGCATCGTTGCGTATGAATTATATAGAAGAATTGAAAAAATGCGGCGATAGTTTGTATCGAAAAAATCAGTTTTGGGAATTTATAAGTGTGGATGAAAATCCTGAATTAATCAATACCCTATCCAATACACTTTCACTCTCCGTAGAATATATTAGGAAAAACGGTGGGGTGTGGTTATCGAATATTACTAAACCATCCAATTTTGATGAAATTACTGCTGAAGAAAAAATAAGTCTGGACAATCAACTCAATGAAATGATACGCTATAAATATAAATTTATGAATTATAATGGTCTGCGTAAATCACACCTCGCAACACTCACTAGCAATTTTACCAAAAATCCATTTGATAATTGCGTGGTTATTATTGATGAAGCACATAATTTTGTTAGTCGTATTGTGAATAAACTGACGAAAAAAGAAACATTGTCGGGTATGTTGTATGAATATTTAATGAATGCGCAAAATGCGAAAATCGTGCTACTGACAGGCACACCTATTATCAATTATCCCAACGAAATTGCGGTACTGTTTAATATTTTACGCGGAAAAATCAAGACATGGTATTTTAAGTTGAATGTGCGCGACGAAGGTGCAGGTGCCACCAAGAAAGTATCCCAAGAATTTTTTACCGATCTCTTTAAATCCACTATATTAGGTGGTAATGTCTTGGACTTTATAGAGTATAAACCTACTTCTACCACACTAGTCATAACTCGCAATCCGTTTGGTTTCATCAATAAAACTAAAAATTATGCGCACGACGGTGTGTTGCTAAATGAACGCGGTACTATGGATGATGATACCTTTGTTAAAATAGTGGTTAAATTATTAGATAAAAATAATATTAAGGTAGTGCCCAGTGGTATTCGTGTAGAGTTGTATAAATGTCTGCCGGATAACCTCGACGACTTTAAAAATTATTTTATTGATTCTAAAAACGAAGTTAAAAATATGAATTTATTTAAACGACGAATTTTGGGATTACCGTCTTATTTTAGAAGCGCTCAAGAAGGTCTTATGCCGCGGTTTGAAAAAAGTAGTGATTTTCACGTGGTTAAAATCATAATGAGTGATTTTCAAATGTCAGTTTATGCCGAAGCACGAGTTGCTGAGCGGGAATTGGAACGACAAAACGCCAAGAAAAAGAAAAAACAGACAGGAACTGAAATATACGACGATTCAGTATCGACCTATCGTATTTTCTCCCGGTCTTTCTGTAATTTTGTCTTTCCTCGTCCGACAATTCGTCGTCCCATGCCCAAAGGTGACGAGACTTTGGAAACTGCCATTTTGGAAGAGTCTATTGATGAGGATATTCTCGATGTTACTAGTGCAAACGAAAAGTTGGAAAATGAAGATGGATTGTATGAGGCAGATGACATTGCCGAAGCTGCTGCCGTCGGTGCAACGGCAATACATTCCTATCAAGACCGAATAAATGCTGCCCTTGCCGCATTAGAAGCAGGGAAAAGAGAATATTTATCACCCGATGCTCTACAAACCTACAGTCCAAAGTTTTTAAATATATTGGAAAATGTAAAGGACGAAAAATTTAGAGGATTACATTTAATATACAGTCAATTTCGCACCCTGGAAGGGATAGGTATTTTAAAACTCGTATTGGAAGCGAATGGGTTTGCCCAATTTAAAATAAAAAAAATCGGCGAAGTGTGGCAACTCGCCATATCTGCAGAAGATATGCCCAAACCGAAATTTGCCCTCTATACCGGCACGGAAACTGCAGAAGAAAAAGAAATTATTCGGAATGTATTTAATGGAGCGTGGAAATATATACCTGATACGATTTCTACTAAATTACAGGCGATTGCGGAAAACAACATGTATGGTGATATTATCAAAGTGCTGATGATCACATCGTCGGGGGCAGAAGGTATTTCATTGAAAAATGTGCGGTATGTGCATATTACCGAACCTTACTGGCATCCAGTGAGAATAGAACAAGTTATTGGACGAGCACGCCGTATTTGTAGTCACCAAGAATTGCCCGAAGAACTGAGAACAGTAGAAGTGTTTTTATATTTAATGGTGTTTTCACAAGAACAATTAAAAGGCGATGAATATATTGAGATGCGGCAAGATAAAAGTAAAATCGATAATGCTACACCGATTACTACTGATCAGGCACTTTATGAAATTGCGACGATTAAAGAAGATATTACAAATAAAATATTACTGGCAGTGAAGGAGGCGTCCTTTGATTGTGCTTTACATTCCAAGGCGGGGGCGAAAGAACAATTGCAATGTTTTTCATTTGGTAAAGTCAACTCTTCCAAATTTTCCTATTACCCGTCTATGGCGGAAGAGGAATCAGATGTCATTGCCGATAAAAATAAAGCCACCATTACCTGGAAAGCATTTGATATGGAATTGGACGGGATTAAATACGCACTGAACAAGGCAACGGGGGATGTGTATGATTTGGATAGTTATTTACGCGGACAACCGATACAAGTGGGTAAGTTAATTATTACAGGCACAACAACCCGTTTTGAGAGAATATAATATTATTTTATATACCATATAATATACCATATAATAAACCATATAATAAACTATATAATTATATATTTTTGCTATCATAGATCATAACGTATATTTTATAGATTAATATCATCATACTAATGATATTAATATTAATTTTAAGAATGAGTATTTTCCAGTTTAATCCTCCGAATAAAACAACACATAAATAAGATATTAAATTATATATGAATAATGCAAACATAATATGGAGAATATGATCTAAGGAGTGAATGATTAAAGTATTCTGTTTATACCGGTGACTACACATATTCGAGATGTCAATAGTGTTGACTATTTGGGAATACATTCTAATTGTTGTTTTGTATTATTATTATTATTATTATTATTAATATCAATTTTTTGTAGTAGAGACATTATTAATTTTTGAGTAGTCACTACTTCATCTAAAATTAATTTAATGTCTTTAATTTCTTGAGTAACATTGTTATTATTATCATTAACATTATCGCTATTATTGGTTGTTTTTAACATGGATAAAAAATTACTTGTATCTGGGCTGTCTGTGTCTGTAAAATTAAAACTGACTTTTTTTTCAGGTGTGGTAGATTTTTTAAGGTCAACTATATTATCCAATGTTGTAGATGAACCTATTTTTAAATTTTTGGTGGTAGAGACTTTTATATTATTTTGTGGTGTTGTGTTTGTTTGATCCCGATTAATCCATTTGGATGCTTCTGACTGATCCTGTGTCTGTAGAACAATATTGAGTTCTTTTTCTCGCCAAGCAATCGTTTCTGCAATCATTTTATCCATTTCTGATCCAATAGGTTTATCTACATTGTCCGAAAAATCTATTTTGGCAGGTATATTATTATTCATTAGACTATTAAATTCCGATTGTTTAGTTTCCAATACTTTATTAAATACTTTTTGCCGTTGTTCGGTAATGTCTCCGGTAGTTATTAACGGCGGTGCCTGCTCTGCTTGTTGATGCTGATGCTGCTTCGCTTGCACTTGCGCTTGCGCTGGTATGCCTTTATATTTTAAATTATACGTCATCATTTCAGAAAGGACTTGTTTGTTGAGAATCACGAGAGAATCTGTGGGTGCTATAGCAGTAGAGATTTGCTGAATTCTTTTTTCGAAATAACTTTTTATATCATTGGAATAATCAATATCAATGCCTTCAAAAAAATTATTTTCCATCATAAAATTCCATACTACTGCTTTATTTTTTCTGGATTGAAATTCGTTGATTAATGTAGAAGAACTCATTTATAATGTTATTATTAATAATATAAAATAATATTTATATTTATATTATAATTATAATTACTTGCTTATGTTAAAGTATTCGCCCCGCAATGTTTCCATATCTTTATCTTTTATTCTATGATTTTTAAAAAAATCAATATTGTGGGTTTCCCGCAAGAGTTGTATGATAAAATATAAAGAATACATACCACACTCGGTATTGCTATATTGATGTTCCATCGGGTAATTTTGGTCAAATGCCAATGGAATATTTAATGCTTTCGCCTGGGTTAGCACCCGGTCTACCAATACTTTAATTTCTTTGGGCACTTCATTGCCATTGCTATCAAAGTAGAATATATACCCTTTTTTAACATGTATAAAAAGCGAAATCCAATGCGATCCATTTTTATAATGCGGGTCGGTATTGAAAATAATACCAATCTTATTTTTACCTTTGCTCAGTAAGGTTTTTAAATCAAAATGACACAATTCTTCCCAGACACATTCATTGTAGAGCATGTGGGCATCAAAATCAATCGGTGAGGGTCCAATAAATTCAAAACATTTATATTTCTTTTCAAATTGTTTCATCACCTTTTCAATATCGACACTGGACAACCATTCATTTTTATTTTTCGACCAACTTTTCGGCGAATTGGGGGCAAAGGTATACGAGGTCAACTCGCTATCCAGATTGTTGGCAATAAATCCCTGTTTCAACCAACAATTTTCACTGTCACATACTTCCTGTAAATTAGTTTTTAGATGTTTCCATATTTCCCGGGGGACATCGGAATCTATTTTGGTGTCGGGATGGCGGGCATTCCATAAGTTTTTCATTTTGGTGAGTGCAGTGTCACTATAACAGGTATAATCTTTCTTCTCCGATGTGGGAGCACAACTGGATTTTACGAATTTCGGAGTGTTTGCTTTTTTAAGTTTTCTTTTAAGCGTTTTTGTACGTTTATTTTTTGGACTCTTTAAAGTAGACATGTACTACTATTTATTAAGATTATCTTTTAGTCCTACTTTTTTAATTTTCTTTGGCTTAATACCTTTGGTTTTTAACGAAGGTGAATTTAAATCTACTTCTAGTTTAATAGGTATCACACGTGTTTCTGGATGAGTGGTGGTCGTCACAACAAAATTATTTAAATTGGGGGCGCTGCCCCCAGACCCCCGTAAGATATGGTCGATGTCCATTTGTTCTATATCAACTTTTGAGTCCATATCAACTTGTGTATCCATTTGCTCATGTAAATTACTTAATTCGTTTTTATCATACTGGTCCTGTATAATATCAGTTTTGTCTACTATTTTAAAATATTTAATAAGCATAGTGATATACACGTCGAATGCTTCTTTTATTCCTTTAGTGGGTGCTACATCACCACTTTTCAACATTTCTTTCGTTAATGCTATAATGCGTTTTCGATAAAATCGTGAATCTTCTTTATTTAGTATAGTTTCTGTTTTGGGTTTGGATTTTGCTATAATACTATAATAGGCGGGATTTGTCAAATATTCTAAAATAGAAGAATTCTCAATGGTAGATAAATCATCTTTTTCTACTATTTCTGTGGTCATATAATATACTATAAATTTATATAAATTATATTATATTATTCGGCAAAATTAAAGGAGGATGGGTCCAATGGGAACCTGTGTTCCCCTTTGGGGCACTGCCCCCTTCAAGGAGGGGTTCAAGGGGAACATTGGTTCCCCTTTAAGGAGGGGTCTAAGGGGGGCACTGCCCCCCTTTTGGTAAACTTTTAATTTGTTGCCGCGTACAATTATCAAAAAAATGCGTACCAATACCATACGAATTAGGATTAAAAAAATTTAATTCAGGAGTAGCGAATAAATCCGGGAAGGGTTGTGCTACTTGCTGTGTGCTACTGACATGTACCTGGTACATATCACTCGTTGAACCCGGAATATAGGTGCCTTGTGCACATGCTTGATGAGCAAAAAACATATTTTTCATCTTGGATTCATCATTAATTTTTGACGCATAACCACTCCACGGACCCTCATCGTTACCCGGGTTAAAGGTTTGTGTTGTATTATAAGTCGGTTGTTTGATAATAGGTACTGTGGGAATTGCTCGCCGATCGATAATAGACATCATATCATATTTAGTAGCTACCGGACGATGACTAAATTGTGCCTGTAACATTTGCGAAGGAATATTTCTGGAATATATTCGAGAATTTATTTCAATATTTCTAGTATCAGCACAGATGTAGGACATCATTGTATTGATTATATATATATAAATATTTTATAAAATAATTATTAAATAATAATAAAAAATAAATATTTATAGTAAACCTAATAAAGTCTAAATGCTATTATTATGTAGAAAATGTGTGGAATATTAGCGGTCCTAAACAATGATGCTAATGAAAAACAACTACAAGAAAGTTTTGAAATGGGGGAGAAGCGAGGTCCTGAAGGATCTTTTTACCAAACCATTTATAAGCAACAAATTATGGGGTTTCATCGTCTTGCCATAAATGGACTAAATGAAGCATCCAATCAACCTTTAATCATTGATAATGTGGCATTGATTTGTAATGGTGAAATTTACAATTATAAAGAATTGTATGCGATGTGTGGTATTATACCCACTTCCAGTTCAGACTGCGAAGTCATCCTTCATCTTTATATTTTGTATGGGATTGAATACACACTTAATTTGTTGGACGGGGTCTTTGCTTTTGTCCTGTTTGACAATAGAAATCTGGAGAATCCGATGGTTCATGTGGCACGGGATCCGTATGGGGTGCGACCATTGTATATGATGAAGGGTACGACTGCGTACGCTTTCGCATCGGAACTGAAAGTATTGACTCCTTTGTCCACTCCTGAAAAGAAGCATTATATAAATCATTTTAAACCCGGGACATACATGTCATTTATCATTGATGTCACACAAAGATTTGTGGTGCTTACACCGCAAACGAGATACACTGGTTTTCAGTTTAATAGTGGCAATTTACGACCCACACTAGAGGTTATACATTATAAACTATGGGAGTTGCTTAACAATGCGGTGAAAAAACGTGTCATAGGCACAACCGAACGTCCGATTGCCTGCCTCTTGTCGGGTGGTCTCGATAGTAGTCTTATTACCGCATTGGTGAAACGCTATTACACGGGTGTGTTGGAAACCTATAGCATTGGCATGGCAGGATCAGAAGATTTAAGACATGCCGAACAAGTTGCCGACTATTTAGGCACAAACCACACCTCGATTATTGTCACCGAAGATGAATTTTTCAATGCTATACCGGAAGTGATCCGGGCAGTTGAAAGTTATGATACGACGACCATACGTGCGAGTGTGGGCAATTATCTCATAGGCAAATACATTGCGGCACATAGTCAAGCGAAAGTCATTTTTAATGGCGATGGCAGTGATGAATTGACCGGCGGGTATTTGTATTTTCACGCCGTGCCGAATGATATGGAATTTGATAGAGAGTGCAAACGCCTGTTGACGGATATTCACGCATTTGATGTGTTGCGGTCGGATAAATGTATCTCATCGCATGGATTGGAACCGCGGACACCTTTCCTGGACCGGGAATGGGTGTCATTTTATTTGAGTATTCCAGCAAATATTCGAAATCCCCGACAGAAAGACAATCGCGAATGTGTTGAAAAGTTTTTGCTACGTAAAACATTTTCCAAGTTGGACCCCACATTGTTGCCGGAAAATATACTATGGCGTCGCAAAGAGGCATTTAGCGATGGGGTGAGTGGAACTAATAAATCGTGGTATGAAGTGATTAGGGATCGCCTCTCTACAATTCTGTGCAAAACTATAGACAGCAAGGAACTCACCAACGAGCAGCACTATTATAAATCTATATTTTTGGCGGCATATCCAGGTTGTGAAGAGGTGGTGCCGTATTATTGGATGCCGCGTTTTGTGCAGGCGACCGATGCGAGTGCGCGGACTCTTGATATATATAAAACCAACCTTTCGCCGTGAAAGGGTTTAAATATAATCTCTTATACTATTGTAATTAAAATGTCTTTGGAAGAGCAAATTGATGTCATTGGTATGGCAGAACTCACCAACTGCTTACTGGTTATGAACGGGTTGCGTGATGCCATGATGATCTTACCGACAGATTATAATGAATGTTTAGCTCGTGATCCTAAAACGAATGATATTCTGAAAGGCATTTTAAAATATTATCCAGAATTAAAACACTCTGATTTTGGTATCAATGGTATAGTTATATCTAAAAAAATATACACTAGTAAGGAGATTTATGGGTATGATTCGGTGGGTAAAATATTGGGTTATCCACCATCCTGCACTGCTGATTATAAATTCATTCTGGCAAATAGAGACAATATAGAAATATCTACTATTGAAGTAAATATGTTTTTCAAGAAACAATATTTGCGTATACCGGTGCCTATTCAAATTTATTCATATGTTTGTAGAGATGCTGCTACATTTCCATCTATGGTTGAATTTGCGAAAAAAGCGCATGATATATTGACGAATCATCCCTTTATTGGATTTATTATTGATAGAGTTGAAGCGAATATTATTGTAAATACACCACCAAAAATGATTCTTGATAAACTTTTATCTACCGATCCTCTTACGGAGGATTTCTTAGACGAAGTTAAAAATATTCTCTACAATATTGGATTTTCTGATACGTTTCAAGAATATAATTTTCAATATCATAATACAGGTCATATTGGAATTTTATCAACTATAATTACATATTATATTAATAACCCATTATCGCCTTTTCAACCGTTGCAACAATTTTCAGTTGAAAAAGATGTTTATAAAATTTTTTGTAAATGGGAAACAGATTTGACCAAAATTTTAAATTCTATGAAAATATAAAATATATAAATATAACTACAATGAAAAACGAAAATATAATAATATCATATTTTATATTATTATAATGGCAGTTGATTGTTCAACTGAAGCAGGAAGAGAGAGTATAGGAATATATAAACATATTATAGCACAAAAGATAGAAGAATCTGAATTAACAGATGACATAATGAAACAAATCTGTTGTCATAGAACAAGATACTTGAAAAATAAAAGTATAGGATGTGTAAAACCAGATATCAATCCATTTGATGACGAAATAGTTATCAATCCATTTGATGACGACATAGTTGTAAACTACAGTAATTCTATTATTGAAACACTTGTAAATCAGAACATGTTTGTTCCATTTAAAAATAAAAATAGAGATGAATATTTTTGTTTACATAAAGGATGGAAACAAGGTAGTGGTGGCACGGATTGTTATTTGGATTCATGTTTATTTGTCTTATTTGGAAATGATACATTGTCGGTATTATTTGGTAGAAAATTGGATGAGTTATATGAAAGTTCATCAAATACTAATTTAAAGAATGTTATATATTGTATATCGTTATATGTAGATTTATTAACAGCATCAAGACCGGAAACTATTTCAAGATTAAACAGTAAAGATATAACAGTATCCGTTGATACTGATCTTAATTTTCCCGAGACAATTTTAGAATTTAAACAATCTATTAAATGGTGTTTATTATGGTATACTGGTAAATACATTATAGAAGAACATGGCATAGGCAGTATAGAATATAAAAAAATTGTTGTACTTGGTTTATTGCCTTTTATAAGACCTGACAAGTTTGATTTTAGTGGTGGAGAACCTACATTAGTTTTAGCAGCATTTCAAAAAATGTTTAATATTATTTATATAAAATGGAACCAAGACGATTTCGGTCAAAGTTTTGATTATAGTCAAGAAACACCTGATAAGTTATACGAGTTAATAAATAATACTATATCACAAACTGAAAACGATATTATTGTTATTCCTTTCAACTATAGAATACCCGTTGACACTCTTGCGCCAGTTTTATTTCCCACGAATGGGAAATTAGAAGGAATAATACACGGTAGTAATAGTCATGTTCAATCTTTTGTAAGGTGTAGTAATAAATGGTTAGAATATGATAACCAAGACAGAAATACTACTATAGTAAATAATGATACAGATCAGGAAACAAATATGAAAATTATAAACATTTTAACTAAAACAATTTATAGTAATATATTAATATATACTAAACTTCCAGTTGTATTACAGGGTGGAAAAAGTATAAAAAAAATTACAATAAAACGGAAAAATAAAAAAAGAAAAAAAACTAGAAAGTTAAAAACAAACCGAAAAAAAAATAAGAAGAATAAAAAATAATGATAATATATAATGCTAACCAAACTTTCAACATTCTTATTTAAATTATCCGATATGAATTGGCACCATTCAGTTTTTATTTATGGTTTATATTTATCTTATTTTTTACTTTTTATTGCTTTTACTGGAATAGTTTCATTTTCTCCAAATTATTTATATACGTTACGTCTTATTATTAATTATTATATAATTTTTATTTTATTGATTCGTTTCAATCCACTTATTTCAAAAACTAATGTCAAAGTAGATTCTGAGTTTGATAGACGAGTTGTATTTTCTGCTGCTTGTTTTATGTTAATATCGTCGTCTCTATTTGATTATATAGATAATTATATACATATTCGGTCTTAATTAAAAAAGAGTTTTACTCTTTTTTTTATTTTTTATTTTTTATTTTTATTATTTAATAAACATAAAATTATTATATGAAAACTGAAAACTGAAAACTGAAAACTGAAAACTGAAAACTAAACTAATCTTCCATGATTTCTGATTCGTCCATTGCGTACTCTTCGTTGATTGCGTTCTGTGCGTATTGTGCGTCCATTTCTTCTGATTCGTCCATTGCGTACTCTTCGTTGATTGCGTTCTGTGCGTATTGTGCGTCCATTGCTTCTACTTCTTCTTGCATTTCCGGATATTCGACATCCATCTGCATGGACCTGCGGTTGTCATATTCTTCTTGCTGTTTTCGCAATCCTGCCAAATAACCACACTGTGTTTTGTGGGGATCGCTGAGTTGTCCGCCAGTACAAATGTAGGCGCCACCAATTGTCCAATCGCGATGTTGGCACCCAACGCTGCAATAACGCACCGACTTGCACCCACCACATGCCCTTACAGCGGTGACTTTTCGGCAGAAATAGCATTCATCGATTCTTTGTTGGTGCTTGCGGACTTTTTTCAGCGCCATTTCAGAGTCCACTTCTGCTTGAGTGGTTGCCATTATACAGTCGGTCCACTCTTTTTCCATGCGTTCGCACTTCTTAAAGAAATCGCGACTGTGAGGATCAAACTCATACTGTAGTTGCGACCACAAGGTGGTAATGCTCATCCACCGCGGATCGGGCGATTCATCATCACCTGTTGACGAATCACAACTATACCGGCGGTTGATATTGCCCTGTCCCCACTTACTATCCAACAGAGAGTGTGTGTCGTTGGTATAGTTGCCCAGTGCCGCCACACCATAGAATGAATAGGCATAATCGTGAGCAATCGGCGGTGGGTCCAGAGGAATATTGGCCAAAGCAGGATTCCGTTCCATCAATGCGTCGATTTGGCGACACACCTCGCGACCCAGACCGCAATAAAATCCAAATGGTGCAGACGATGATCCACACGGCATTGAATGCGGGTATTCCTTCTCGAAAAACCCAGTCGCATGCCCTTCGTAGAGTGTAGCACATTCGACACAAGGTCCGACTAACACACCACGCCAAGTAGCATCCCGCATGCACTTGTAGCATTCCAACAGTGTATTTTCACGCCCAAAAATCTGTTCTCGTGGAATAGAACTGATTACATACTTACCTCTCACCTGTATGATCGTGATATTTTCTGCTGATCGTAACAACGGTTGAACAGACATTTTCTTTCGATTGAAATCGAACTTTGCTTTCGCTTTTGCTTTTGTTTTGTTATAGGTGCTTATATCTTTAATTAGGAAAAGCATTTCAATTTTTTAATGATTCGTAAGAAAAATTTCAATTTTATATTTTATATTTTATATTTTATATTTGCGCAAAACTATGCGCGGTGTTTCTTGGTCCCCTGCTTTACTGTTTTGCGTCGTCTGCGGGTGTTTTGCGAACGCCCGTTTCTGAAAAAATCTTCTAAATGAATAAGCATTTGTTTACCGACAACCACATCAGCGTTATATTCCTCGTCGCTTTTAACAAATGTACTATACGTAGTATATCGTAACATAGAGTCAACTATTTTAGTAATAAATTCATCCTTGGTGTCTACTATGTTATATTTCTCGTGAAAGGTATCATAATAAATAGATGCCATATCTTCATATGGCATTGAATATTCATACGGTTTCACATTAATATAATAGACATTATCTTGGACCATGAGATGGTGTTTTTGGTCATCTATAAAACATATTTCGGTATTTGCGGGTATACGGGTACATCTTACCAAGTCATCCACACTTTTATTATGACTGGTTCTTCCTACTTCTACTACTTTGCCTCTAATTTTAAATGCTGCTATTATTTTATCAAATAATTTATAGTTGAGTTTATTATTTAAATAGTTGCTTATCAATTTAACCCAACTTTTCGGACCTTGATTATTTGTATAAATCATAATTTGGTCACATTGTTTTTTCTCCTTTTTAAGTTTTAAATAATCCAAAATAATTAATATTTTTGGTCGTAAAAAATCAGGAAATGTATCTAAAACTTCAAAGAACCGTTCATCTAATAAATTATACCCATTATATGCCTCTAATGCTTCCCAAAACATTGCAACTTCAACAAAACAACCTAATGTTTCATCCAAATCAAAGACCACTATTTTTAATGGTTTAGTATCCGGCATTATAACAGGTTTTGATGTATTATCTACAGATGTTTTTTTTTCCAAAGAAAATAATACATGACAAACTACCAACAATAAGGATATACATATGGACACGATGAGTGCGCCATTGATTTCAAACATGAATATACAGTATTTAAATTTATATGTTTAATTAGATTTTTAATTGTATTAAGAGACTATGGTTATATAATTTATCTAATTATATAAATTATTTATTTTTTGACACTGTATATATAATGAAGTTGTCTAAAAATGACTACAAGTCAATTTTAAATTATTATAAGATTAATTCGGATAACTCTACTCCTCTACAAATTAAAAATGCTGCCGAATCTATTTTAGCGACCAAGTTATGCCGTTGTATTAAAAAAGTAGACCCTACTTTGAAAAATGAATCCACTGCTATTGCCATTTGCACCAATAGCATATTGAAAAAAAAACACTTAAAATCGTTTCGGTTTACATGTAAAAAAAAAGTTAGTTTTCTAGACAGTCAAACTCAAAGTGGAACTAAATTAATTAAAACTAAACGTAAGTTACATCTACGCACACGAAAGTAGTAAAATTTAAATTTCTTAGTGAGTATGCCCCGTCCCCAAGTATTTCATTGCCGACAGAATCACCTGTTCTTGCTGCATTAATTTCTGGAATATTAAATTTTCCGACATTTTAAGTTTAAATAGACGATTCATGTTGTTTTTTATGGTAATGTAGATATCATCATTTAAAATTTCAATATTACAAATGAAACCACCATTGGTCAATTTAATAAACTCTGGGTTGGGGTTTTTCAATGAGATCCACCGGATATAGGCACCAAAACGAATACTTTCCAATGAATCTACATAGCGGTATTGTTTTAGTTTTTGATGTAGACTTTTTATGACATCTCGTGAGAGTTGAAGTTTTTGTAATATATCATTTTTATCTTTGCTTATTTTTTCATGATCATGTTCCATAATATTTTCATTTTCTTCATTGTCTAAAGCATGTAGAAGTTTATTAATGTCGAGTGTTGACTTGCTCATATAAACCTTTTATAAAAAAACCTTTTAGAAAAAGGTTTAGGTTAAACTGTTGTATGATTTATAGAGATGTTATCAAAATAATATTTATTTACACTGCCATTATCTCTTGTTAAATATAGTTTATTATGGGTTTCACAAAGTGATATTAATATATTTTCTCTTGCTTTTGTTTCTACTAATTCTTTCTCTAATACCAAAATACGTGTCATTGCAGTTTGTAATTTATTTTTAATTTCATTTAGAATAAACATTGAAGATATTATTGAATTATTACTTATTGTTAATGCTTTCGGTTCTTCATTTTTTTGTACTAGATCAAAACTCACTCTTTTTGGTTTTTTAATTAAATTATTTTTATCAATTAAATGCTCTTTATTTATTATCTTTAAAATAGGAGGTCTACACATATTAATTATTAAATATATATATTGTATATATTTAATATAGTATCAAAACATAATAATTCAGATTTACACATAATATGTAACCTTTTTACACCTTCGCACATTTAAAACGCCGACGCGTCGGCGATAAATAGGTTGCGAAGGTAACGTTACCATGCGCATTTTAAATGCGCAAAGGTGTAAAAGGGGTTTACCCCTTTGAAACCCCATTTAAAAAGGAGGGGTCCAAGGGGAACCTGGGTTCCCCTTACCAAGCACTAAACCCCCCATGTCCATCATTTGCCGCTACGGGTTCAGGTGGAAATACTGGATTAACCATTTGTGTGGGTTGATTCTGATACATTTGGTTGAAATTAGTATTGCCTTGCTGTTGCTGAGGCATGGCACTCATGGACGGATTTGACGGCAACAGTTGGGTTCTATCTAAATAATCTGCTTGACTCGGTTGATTTTGTTGTTGCGGTTGACCAGCAAAAGGTTGCGATACTCTCACCACGCCCTGACCCTGACCCTGACCTTGTTGCGGTTGTTGTTGGGTCTTGCCATGCCATAAATCCGCTACACGATCAATTAAAATATTCAGTTTGGCACCTAATTTTGTCTGCATGGTTGCTAAAATAATGACAAATGGGAGAATAAAATTAATGTTGTTAAATTTGTGATAGTTTTCACCACTATACGTCGGGATATATCTGATAATTTTATTGATAAACCAAATGCCCATCATAATAACCAATATTTGCCCAACACTTTCCGCCAATATCTCTAAACTTCCTTTAGATTCGTCTTCCTCGGGGACAATATGTTTGATGCCTTTTAATAGTAGTAATATAGGAATGATTGCCAAGAGCGTGTATTGAAGCATGTTCATGACATCCATTTTATTTTCATGGTCAAAATTAAAGACATAACTGAAAAAATTCATAGATTCATTTGGAACTGATTTAACGGTTTCAGTAACTTTGTCCATATGATGTATAAAAAGAAAATAAAGGGGCGGTGCCCCTTTCAAACCCCATTTAATAAAATTTTAACCATTATATTATCCTCAAGATTGACTGAATAGTTGTGCAACCTTTTCTAAAGGTTGTCGTCTACAAATTCATCTAAAGCGTTGACATAATCTTCCTTCAAACGTATTAATTGCGGGTCGCTCGCAATGTCTTCATCATTAAATATTTCTACCATTTCTTCCTTTGCCTTTTCTATTGTTATGGCTTTCTCGTTTAATCTTTTTATAATTTGTTGCGATTCCAGTTGGATTTGTTCTTCAATAGAAAAAGATACTTTAATGCCTTCTACAATACCCGATAGTGAATTGACTAAGCGGTTCATTCTGCCCGTAAAACAGAGACCCATTGACTCTTTTAATTCTTCCCTCAATCGCTCGATTAAACCCTCTTTATGTTCGTGATGAATAATGATACGCACTACTTTCTCGAAGAGTTGGGCAAATGTTATTTGATGCATTGAGTGTATTTCTCTTGAAAAAAACCAATTTTGTATTTCTTGATTTGATTCAGTAATGTCGTTACTAAACATACTAAATATATAATGATATGCTCTTTTTAAGACGTTTTTAGGTCTAATAATATAATTTAATGGATTTTCAACCGGCGGGTGTTTTTCCGCCAATTCATTTATAAGTGCGATGGATTTACATATCGCTTTATTGATGGACGAGATATGGACGGATTGCCCGTTATTAACGAGATGTGCTAACTTATTAGCGTCAGGTAAAGCAATTACAGGAGGATTATACTCAAATAGTCTTCCATCTCTATAATCTCTATAATATCTTGTATCATCTAAATTAATATGTGTGTCAAAGTCCGCACGTCCTTCATATATTAGATTCATTGTCAATGTTCCATAATCATTATATTCATGTTTTAATGTTATTTTTTTATAACAGTTTGTCGGAACACTGGGATTTATAAAAGACAGAACAGTTAGTTCAAGTTGTTTTAAGTTGGGGTATTTTGTAAAGTGTGCTTCGTTTAAGTGAATTTCAGAAGAACCAATAATAATCTTTTCTATGCTGGGTGGAAATTCGGGTAACACGTTTAAATAACTTCGCCGAATTTCTAATTTCTTTAATCCTTTGGGTAAAACTTCATCATTTATATCTTCATTTAGTTCAGGATAATAAAATTCATTAATAATCATTGTGCTAATGTCATCATAAGTATAATTAATACCTTCTAATTCCTGATAAGGTTCTAATAAAACATTGACAAGTCCTCTGTCAAAAATATTCTCAGTGCTTTCGTGAATTACTAATTTTTTCGTATCGTTAAAAAAAAGTAGTATGGACATTATAAACCAACCTTTATAAAAGGTTGCGCCAAACATTTAAGTCAAAACTTTAAGTAATAATATAAGGGTGAAAGTTCTGCTATATATTTTGGTGTAAAAGTTCTGCTATATATTTTGGCACAACCTTTTTCTAAAAGGTTGTTGCTATTAGGGCATTATACGTTTTATCATTTGACACCACTGCCAAGGGTAAATAATGATACTTTACGTGTTGCTTATTTGTGGGATCCATGATTTTACACATGTATTTTGTCTTTTGACCTTTACTAATAATACCCTTTGAAAATGCGTTATTTGGAAAGAGTGTATGAAATGCATACTTATCTGCATTAATATCATCACCTTCTTCAATTACAGTTGTCTTGATATATACTTCAAAATCTGTTGATGATTGTGTCAATTCATCATCCGTTAAAGTCTCGTGAGCAAAATCTTCATACATTTTACACAATACCATTTTATAAAACTCTTTGCTGGTTTGCTCATATGCAAATAGTTGTTCATCTTCAATAAACTCTATCAGTATTCTTTCTTCTCTGATGTGCAAAATACACGAATTTTTCAAATCGGTTAAAATCGCCTTGGCGAATTCAGACATATCATCCATTATATCGTCAAACGGATTGAAAGTTTTAATTCCAATTGTTCGCATTTCCTTATATTTCAGGATAACGTGATATTTTTTTTTGTTTTCTTCCAATAAAATCGGAAAATAGAAATACTCTGTCTCCCTTGTTTCTTCATTAAGTATTCTGGAAAAGAATACTTTTGAATGATCGGCATATTTCGCAAAGGCATTATTAGGAAATTTTACTGAAAAACGTCCCAATTCTACATCTACTGTGTCCTTTAGAATAACTTTATCGCTGTTTTTTAAATGTTGCATGAAATCGGAACCTATTTGCTCTAGGTCTTCTTCCGACATGTTTTTATACTCGGGACTTTCAATATAGTGTTTGAATACATAACCAAAGATAAACCTGAATAATTTTGTGGGTGTATAGTCTTTTATCTCCACTGGCGCTGATTTATCATTGACTTTATATTTGTGACATTTATCATCGCTGACAAAAATACAATAGACATCTTCGGTTTGCTCTGTAATATTTTTTATTTTGCTAGTAAACCGCTTTTGTAAATCTTCCCCGTCTTTATCGCTGGCAGGATTGAAATGCGTGAATATAGTTCCCATTTTATTGTAGTTATTATTGTTATTCAGTTTAATATTTAATAAATCAATTTTATTTAAAATTGATTTACTTTTATAATCAGTTTATAATTACAACTATATAAAATGAGTGAATATATAATTGTCAAACCTGTATGGAAAAACGATGTTACTGGAGAAAAATCGTATTTCTATGACGAATTTGGAACGCCTGCATTTTATATGATACGTGATATATTACGAAAGCATTTTGGAGAAGATATTTGGATTTCAATAAATCGCAAAAATTTTTATGAATTTTATATATTTGATTTTGATAAAACAAAAAACATTAGTGACATTATAAAAAATATTAATGAACCGCATACACTTGTGATAATCTTTGAAGAGCATATGCCTTCGGCACATATAACGTTTGAGTTTATTGGTAAGGGTGTGGAAAAATTAATAAAAAATTGAAATACTTTTACAAAATAAAGCAGATGATACTTATTGACAAAAGCAAAGCAAAGCAAAGCAAAGCAAAGCAAAGCAAAGCAAAGCAAAGCAAAGCAAATAGATGAAATTAAAGCAATACTCATTAATAAAATT
>Ga0114966_10001212_pt1 | contig 24039 bp, 23 predicted proteins | sample M_130207_XF_Meta_FD_87029 | JGI IMG/M metagenome (GOLD analysis project Ga0114966, IMG submission 87029) | Freshwater microbial communities from Lake Montjoie, Canada to study carbon cycling - M_130207_XF_MetaG | ecosystem: Environmental > Aquatic > Freshwater > Lake | place: Lake Montjoie... | reverse complement strand
AATGGCTTGTTCTTCTCCCAATTGAGGATGTTTAGATAAAATCATTAATAATCGTTTTTGACTTAATGCCTCGCGTTTTGTTTCTTTCTTGTCTTGTATTTGTCCATCTTTTAAATCAAAATTATCATTCTCGTTTTTTTTCATAATATCAATCATATCTTGATTGATTTGTTTTTTTTCGTTTTTTAATTGTTTTGCGGTTTTCGTTAATTGATTAATTTGATTATCTAATTGCACCCATTTTTTTACTATATTTACTAAACGATCTTTAGAATTACTCATATATTTAGATTAAGGTATTATTTATAATTATATATATATTTTTTTACAGAAACGATAAAAGAAATGTCCTTCTTTTTTTACATAAACGATAAAAGAAAATATTTATAATATACAATAATAAATATAGGTATTATAATAGCCCATGTTGTTTACAAATTCACGATCACAAACTTCATACTTTCAAAATAAGATACAGGCATCTGGAACCCAAAATGTAAACACATTCTCATTATTAATGCCACATAGAACTAGAACCATACAGGTTCCACCGAAACAAATCGTAGAAGAACCCGTAAAACCACAAACGAAAAAAATGAAATGGGGAGAACCAACCTGGTATCTTTTACATTGTTTAGCCGAAAAAGTAAAAGAAGATAAATTTTCATTGATACGGGTAGAATTATTAAATGCAATTTTTTCTATATGTGCAAACTTACCTTGTCCGGATTGTGCGAAACATGCATCCGACTATTTAAAAAATATTCAATTTTTGAATATACAAACAAAAACACAATTAAAGATGGCGTTATTCAATTTTCATAATATGGTAAATATCAAAAAAAATATGCAACTATTTCCAGTAGAACATTTAGAGAGTAAATATCAAAATATGGTTCTAATACCGACAATATATACATTTATGCATCATTTCCAAGATAAACATAAAAGTATACGTATGATTGCAAATGATTTTTATCGATCTCGTATTGCAGAACAATTAAAGACTTGGTTTAATGTAAATATATCGAATTTCAATCCTTAATTGGGAGTATCGGAACAAATAAATGTTTGACTAGACGGTTGTAAACACATTTGGGCATTACTTCCTAAAATCAAATATTGATATTGTGGCATATTTTCTTGAACAATGAAGGACCATAATACACCCAACCCAGCAGCAATGATAAAAGACAAGACACAAGCGAATAATGGATAACAATTATTCGATATATTCCAGAAAAAATCCGATAAAATTAAAATTGGAAATAAAACGAGGGTAGGTATGTTATTCAACGCTAAATTATATTTAGCAATGCTCCATACTAAATATGCAAATGTAAAGGTTAATATGGCAAGACCTAGGGGAACCGCAGAAAAAGAACTAAATCCACCCAGCGATAAAAAATTACAAACACCAGAGTCACTTGGTGCAAAGTCGAAAAACATATATTTAAAACTATTACCAATAATCATGGTAATACCTACTGCAAATATTAAACCGACTAAATAGATCAATCCTTTCATATCATTATTAAAAATAGAACTAATGGAAAAAAAACATGCAATAATAAAAGGAGAAAGACGGAAAAATAAATAGGTAATGGTAAATAAATTTGCTTCCATACTATCTTTTTATTATATAGGTATACATTATTTCTTCTTATCTAAAAGAATATAAAATATACCAGAGTATACATAGAAAGGAATATGGGGGTTCCCAGTTATTTTGCATACATTATAAAGAATCATGTGAATATTATTCGAAAAATGAAACAATTAATCCAGTCCCGTGTTCTTTTCCAACGATTGTATATGGATTGTAATTCTATTTTATATGATGTTTTTCACAGTATTAAAGATCCTATTGAAAATGAAGATGCATTTCATGAAGTCATTCTACAAAAAACCGTAATAAAAATTGAGGAATATATTCAACAAATACAACCGGAAGATATTTTATATATTGCATTCGACGGTGTTGCTCCTTTTGCTAAAATGGAACAACAACGTAATCGTAGATACAAATCTGCGTTTCAAGCCCAGTTAACAAAAGATAAAGTGCCAATGAAATTATCCACTAGTATGTTTACTCCCGGAACGAAATTTATGAAAAAACTCAGCAATTATATGACTGCTGCGTTTTTGGGAAAAGAAACAACCTATAGAGTATCCAAAATCATACTAGCAACACCATCCGAACCAGGTGAGGGAGAACATAAATTATATGAACATTTACGTCATTTTCCGGCTAAATCTTCCAAAATAGCGATTTACGGATTAGATGCAGATTTGATCATGCTTTCTCTCTTTCATTTGAATTATACCGAAAATATCTTTGTATTTAGAGAAGCTCCCGAATTCATGAAAAACGCATTAAATCCAGGAACCGGAACCGGAACCGGAACCGGAGGAAAAGATGAAATATGGGGACTGGATATTGCGCAATTAGGAAGATCGATTGCAAATGAAATGGCGTGTAGTTTTCCAGACAATCATCGTATGTATGATTATGTTTTCCTATGTTTTTTTCTCGGAAATGATTTTTTACCGCATTTTCCGGCATTGAATATTCGAACCCATGGGATGCAACGATTATTGGACGTATATCGACAATGTATAGGAAATAAACAGAATACCTTTTTAATAACGAAAACAAATCCTCTCACGATTCATTGGAAAGAACTCCATACCTTTATCCAACAATTAGCGAAATACGAACATGAATTTATTATACAAGAATACGAAGTCCGAAAAAAATGGGATTATTTAGCGAAAAAGGCGGAAATGGATATGGAGAAAATAACAGATATGGATTTATTCGAAGATACTATCCAAAATACACCAGTAATATTCCGTCAAGAGGAAACCTATATTTGTCCCAATGAAAATGGTTGGGAAGAAAGATATTATTCCCGCCTATTTGAAAAAGACGATAAGAAACGAGACATTTGTGTGAATTATTTAGAAGGATTAGAATGGGTATTGAAATATTATACCAATGGATGTGCGGATTGGAAATGGAAATATCATTATACGTATCCTCCTCTATTCAAAGACTTATCCCCGTGTGTTCCAAATCATAAAATCGATTTTATCCAAGAAAATAAACATACATCTGTGTCTGCAAATGTGCAACTCGCATATGTATTACCGAAAGACCAGCTATATTTATTACCTCCGGTTTATTACAATGTATTATTAGAAAAATATGGGCATTTATATCCAGCGAAAAACTATACATTTAAATGGTCTTTTTGTAGGTATTTATGGGAGTCTCATATTTGTTTACCGGAAATTCCAATCGAAGAAATTGAAAAAGATTTCGGGGTTTTATATTTTTTACATGGATATTAATTATTTAGGCATATTTTTAACAAAGTAAAAATTATGGAGAAAAAAAATAGTTAAACACAATATATATTCATTTACACCAATGTTTCCTCGGTATGATTATCCCCGCGCTTTTCCTTACTACTATGGTGGATATGGACCAGGATATGGATATGGTGGCTATGGCTATGGTGGTTATGGATATAACCCCTATTTTTATCCACCATCTTATCCACCTTATCCATGTTATCCATATAGTTGTTTACCAGCAGCACCAGCACCAATTACCCCTTTACAACTGTCTTACTTGACTAATTATAACTATTAGTTCGATGGAAAAGGATATATTTATTTATTTTTTCAATGTAAAATAAATAAAACAACATTATCGAATATATTTACCCACTCTGGAAAAAGAATCGACTATATAAATGACAAAAATACCTAAAAAGGTATACAATATAAATTCTTCTGTAATATGATTGGTTGGTTCTTTTTGTTGTTCTTCTAGTAAATGAATAATATAATTCATTTTCTCATTAAATTTATCCGGAACCATCGGGTTAGAATTCGCAGTTGCATTATATTGAAGAGCGGTTGAATAAGGATATTCACCAATACGACTAGTATTCGTATAAATATCTTTATAGGATTCAAAAGAATTGCCTAAACCTCCGGAATTGGTGGAAAAAGAGGGAGCAACGGATTTTACAACCGGTTTATTCGAAGAACTAGGATTCGGATTAAAATTCGCTAATGAAGTTCCGTCATCCTCCATTTTCACCGATCCAATGGTTTGGATAATTTCTTGAACTTTAGCAGATCTTTCTTTATTATCTTCTATACTTGCAGGACTTAGCGATTGAAAATTTTCTCTTTCCTCACATTCATCCTCTTCTAAAGTAGATGATAATTCGGTGGTAGGCGAGCTCATTTTTTTGATTGTTTTATTACGACAACTCGGCAATGTCGAAGGTCTTTTTCTAGCAGTTCCATTATATGACTCATAATTACTTGCTTGTGCTAATAATGACATATGAATTACAGAAACAATATATTTATATTATATTGTTATAATAGATTAGTTGTTTGTCCCTAAATGCTTTTAATTGTAATCTCTCTTTTCATCCTTTTTTTATTATTTCCAAATGAAATGTTTATATATTGTGATACTATTTTAGGCAAAATATTCGCAATTATTATTATTATATACTGCACGTATGAAAACGTAATATACGGATTATTTGCATGTATCCTTATTATTTGGTTTTATCAAAGTGATCTATTAAAAAGATTCCAAAACAGATATAGCGAATATTTTACTACCAAATTAACGCCTCAAGTAGTATATGTTCCAAATAAACCGAATCAAAATGTGCAATCCTTACCAACGCTAGATGCAGTCTCTTTAGAAAAAGTATATCCCAGTGAACTCCCTCCAATAAAAAAAGAAGCAGAACAAGTATTTCGAAATCAGCATTGTAGTAAAGAATTAGATTGCATGTATAAAAACAGTAAAATTATTCATAAAGAAGATATTAAAAATTTATTTCCAGAAGTTTCTTTTTTAGATGATATTCCATGTAATCCATGCGATACCGGTTGTAAATTTAGGTTAAATAAGATAAATAAAGAAACCGAATTGATATCGAAACAATCTAGAGGAAACGATAATACGGTATGGGATTGGATGAATACGTGGAATATTTTTAAAACGGAACCATATGAAGGTATAGGATTTGTTGCGTCTTATTTACCGTAGAAAAAAATATGTGTATATATAAAGCAAAGCGTCACGAATCATGTCTAACCCCGAAAATACAAAAAAAACGGAGAGTGCATTTTTCAAAATATTTTATTATGTGCATGATCATATTAAAACGGTAAATGATAGTAAAATATTCGCGGGTATTATGATTATTATCCTAAATATATCGTCTAAATTTGTAAATGTGAAATTAAGTAAAACGATGGAATCCTATTTAAAAAATACCTTTAGTCGACAATTATTGGTTTTTACAATTGCATGGATGGGAACGAGAGATATTTATATAGCGTTCATCGTAACTGCCATTTTCACCATATTTATCGATATTTTATGGAATGAAACAAGTCCATACTGTATATTATCGGAACAATTTACGGATTATCATCTATCTTTATTAGAAGATACCGATAAATGTAATAATTTTACAAAAGAAGATATAGAGAAAGCAATGACGGTTTTAGAAAAAGCACAGAAAATAGTGAACCGAGCAAGGCTGGAGGAGGATATTATTCCCGAAAAAAAATCATTTCGAAAACAAACACCTATTTGATTCTCTCCTATCTAATTTTCCGATAATAAAATTTCTATAACTAATATAACCAGTCTTATTTGATAAAAAATGAGTATGAATATTTATCAAATAAAAATAAAATTGTTGACGAAAATACCGAAACATGAACAGGTGGAATTAACGAGTAGTCTTTTACTGCATAGTATTAAAACCCCTTTGTCTAATTATCCATTCTTTACCGATAGTAAACCATTTCCTAAAAATGAATTACGAAGTATGTCTTATGATGATGTAGTTATGTTTTTTTTTAATAATAAACGGTTCAATAGTTTAATGAAAAATGTATTTATCAACAATAAAACAAGGAAACAAAATTACAAGATTAAAAATATAAAGAATGCTAAAAATAAAGATGTAAATAATGGTGAATTTACGGAAAACCAAACCAAATTTGAAAATTTTATAGTAATGTTGCAATTATTATTTCCAACTTCGTTTCCTACTATAAATAATATAGAAACCTCATTATCGTATGTTTTAAATAATACGAATGAAATCATTCCGTTTGAAAATAAAAAGAATGACAAAATTGCATTGAATAAACCAAATTTTTTATCTTTTAAAGGGACAACTACCAAATTACTACGTTTTTTACCATATAAATTTAAACAAAAATTTTCCTATTTAAAAATAGATAATACTATTTATACAATAACCCATGTAATATGGATAAATGACGTAATGAATCACCCAATTTATAGAGAAATTCTATTAAAATATAATGTGTTTGAACAATGGAAAGCGAAATACGAAGCGAAATTAGAATCAAAAGAAAGGCAAGAACGAAATGATATTATTAAATTTATTTTAAGAATTATGCAAAAAACGAATAATCCTCTGGATTTGAAGAAAATTAATTTACAGCAATTAGAAGATAAAAATATCAAAACTAGCACGAAATTATCCATTACTCAATTTACAGAAGCAAATTTAAAATTACAAGAAATCAATATAAATGATTATACGAATCCGGATAAACAACCGATTATTATTGATTTATTCGTTTCTTTGATAAATTCTTTTTACAGTTTAAATTCGAGAGAATATTTCAGTGGATCTTATGAAAATTTGAATAATATCGGTAGAAAAGTAAGAGAATATGAATTAAATCGAGATATTAATGATTATATTATTGATTTGAATTTTGAATATTTAAATGAAAATTCTAGCGACTCCACTTCCAATGAAAGAAAAAATGCGATTATCAATAAAATCAATAATTTCTTTCCTGAATTCAATAATTTTGTGAAAGCCATTCGTGAAATGAAAAGTCGTAAAATAGATAATCCAACGTGGAGAGATATTATCACTAAAATTATTCAAGGGGAAAAAGATCATAATTTTCAAAGTTTATGGAATGAAATAAATAACTGTTATTCCATTTCAGAAGTAGATAATATTGAAAAAGAAGATATGGAAGAGGAAAAAGAAAAAAGAGAGAGAGTAGAAAAAATAAATAAAGGTCAAACACTAAAGGGAGGAAATAATAATTGTAAAAATAATAATGATGAATTAAATGTAGGGTTTGATATATTAATCAGTGAATATAAAAAAGACGATAAAGATAAGACCGAAAATTATGGAAAAATACCAATCATAGAAATGTATTTACAACTAGACACTATTCTAGGAAATGTAAATGATAAAAATGTGAAATTATTAAATTGTGCATATAATGATATATTTCTTGGAAATACCTATAAAAATCTATTATATAATGCAAATGAACAATGGAATATTAAAGAACAACATATGTTTTTCGACGCCAAAAATATTTTAGAGAAAAAACCAGATAAAAATACCGATAAAAATCCAGAGAAAAATCCAGAGAAAAATCCAGAGAAAAATCCAGAGAAAAATCCAGAGAAAAATCCAGAGAAAAATCCAGAGAAAAAGCCAGAGAAAAAGCCAGAAAAAAAATAGTGATTTAACAATATATACATCCTAACAAAATTCATATTTATTTTTTGTAAAACGAAGGTTTTCCGTTAATATATTTACCAACTTCCTCTCCTAAATCTCCATCAAAACCATATTCATATATTTCACCATTTTCTTTGTCTGCTATGTAATATTTCTTTTTATTAATGATTATTGGGGTATATTCTACTTCTTCCTCTTCTTCCTCTTCTTCCTCTACTTCCTCTACTTCCTCTACTTCCTCTACTTCCTCTACTTCCTCTACTTCCTCTACTTCCTCTACTTCCTCTACTTCTTCCACTTCCTCTACTTCCTCTACTTCTTCTACTTCCTCTACTTCTTCTACTTCTTCTACTTCCTCTACTTCCTCTACTTCTTCTACTTCCTCTACTTCTAATTCTTTAATATCCATCTTTGTATCATTTTCTTCAATGATTGGTATAAAGAACCCAGGTTCCGTTTTTACAACTACTGGATTTAGATCCTTTCGAATCGACAATGATAGTTCGTCATCATCATCAATATCTATAATACAAGGTTCATCTGCTTCTAATTCTAAAAATTCAACATCGTTAATCGAATCTACCTCTACATCCTCCATAAAAGGAAAGGAAGGTTCTGGTTCTGGTTCCTTTTTAGAACAAAATACGGTTTGGAATAATTGAACATTATTTATCAATTGCTTCTTTAATTGTTTCAACTCTTTTTTTTGTTTTTTCAATTTTTGTTGCAATTCATTATTCTCCACTTTCAAACAGGCATTTTCCTCCACCAACTGAAACACTTGATTTACAATATCAAAAGAAGACATGGTTTACGATTCGAATTGATTTGATTATATGAAGGTATACAATTTATATTTAGTTATTCTTATATAAATATAAATTTCAATTTTTTACAAAAATCAAAACAACTCTAACATTCCATTTTTTTCCACTCACTTGGAAATAAATCCATTATATTATAATGTGCATATTTAACACCAAACCAATTACTAGGATAACATATCTTTTTATCTACATTCCCATTAAAAAATGCTCCCCACCATGAAAAGGTGCTATTTGCAATGATATTATGATGACACAAACTCATCAATAATAACTGTTTCCAATCTACAATATCATCGCTCACTTTTATAAATTCGATATTTTCTTCTTTATAAATATGTTGTAATACTTCTATATGTTTTACAACGACTTCGTTGTCTACTTTTTCACAAAAATACAACACTCTTATTTTATTAGACGGTAAAAAAGATAAAATATAGTCCAGCGATTTACGGTAATAATTCAACGTTAAAATAGGATGAAAATCTTGTAAATTAACATAATCTCCTATTCTAAAATGTAAACTTATCAAAATGGTATTTTTATCCTTTGGGAATATATCCATAAATTCCGCTTCCGCACGAATGATGTTTTGTTGCTCTCTCAAACGAATCATTTGAAAAATAATATCGGCTTCTTTTATAAAATATTTATACGACTGAAAATAACCATGCATTCGAAAAGATATATCGGCTTTTGGTATTTCGATATAATGAAATGTATTTTCTTTATAGGTAGGTATAGTAGATAAATGATTATTATTCAACTTCCATTGTTTATGAAACGTAGTATTACTTAATAAATCAATTAAAAAACTATCCCAATAGGTATGTCGTTTACCATCTAAATTAACTACATATGGTAAAATAAAGACGATATTATAACGAATGGAATAAGCTATGGTTGTAAATAATTGAAATAATTGATTACCTAGTCCACCCATTAAACTACAACTTACAAATCGCATTTGGTTCATAATATACAGTAGAATATGCACATGTATATATATTATATTCGAAAATTATTTATTTAGACCGAATTTTTCTCTCAAAATAGAGTTACGATTGGGACCATTCGCTTTTTCACTTTGTTTTTTCACTTTATATTTTCCACCATTGGAATAATTCGTTTTTAAAAAATTATCATTATCCTCATGTATTTCCGGTAAAATACGGGTTACTGGTTTTTCTACAATTAACATCATATGTTGTGACTTTGTTAATTTACGGTATTCTTGTATGGTTAAATTTCCGTAGTATTTTTCAAGAAAATAATAGGGAACTAACGCGGGTTTAATGCTCTCTAAATATTGATTCGGTTTTCCGTAATAATAGTTCATTAATTGATACGACTCTGTTTTTGCAGAATCATCCCAGTCCATTTGTTTTCCAAATAAATAGGCGACTGCACACTCAGGACTACAATAAGATCCATGTCCATAAATTGCATTATTAAATCCATATTGTAAAATATAACAAGGATCATTATCAAATGGATAGGTGCACCAAAAACAATCCGATTTTTTATCTTGCAAATCGTTTTTATAAAACTGGATTTTGAGTTGTTTTATTTTATGATATTCTATATCGGTTAATGTATTATTCGTATTCGTATTATTTGCATTACAAACCGAACATACCATATTATTTTCAACGAGTTCCGTAGATGCCGTTTCTTCTACAACCTTATTTATAATTACGGGTTTCTCCCAATCTGCAAAATTATTTTGACTACTTTTTTGTTCATATGCTATAATTTCCGTAGGTATACTTGGATTATAATTCAATGTATCATAGTTCCACAAATTAGATTGAATATATTCATCAATCTCTCGAATACTACACTTTAAATGTAAAATGATATTACTCATTTTGGTAGAAGGAGGATTCAATGGTAATAAGGTATCAATAATTTTAGCACCCTTTGTTTTTTTCTTGTAGGTGGCATTTGTATTATCGGTGGTAATATTAATATTGCTGGAAGGTGGTTCCATATTATAATTCATCATTTCAGTGCTATCTACTATTTTTTTACGCCTTCCTTTCTTTTTTATAATGGGAACTTCTGCAATTGCTTCCATCACAAACGGTTATATTATATGGAAATTTTCCGTATTCTTTTTTATATGTTTTTAGATATGTCTTTTATCTATATGTAAAAAATATAAAATCTATTTATTATCCAGTATAATCTACAATGAATACGACAAATATCTCTTTTTTTAATAGTAAAAAGGAAGAAGAACCTATCCTAAAGAAAAAACCAATCCGAGAAATGACGAAAGAAAGTAGTCCTTGGTCAGAGAAATATCGACCACAAGATTTTAATCATATTGTCCTCGATCCAATCAATCGCAAAATTTTTCAAAATATATTGGACAAGAAGAAGTTTCCACATATGTTGTTTTACGGTCCACCTGGAGCAGGAAAAACAACGTCATCGGATAATTTAATTCGTAAATATCAATCTTTATACAGTAAAATGAATACGGAAAATATAATACATTTAAATGCATCCGACGAAAGAGGGATAGAAGTGATTCGCACCCAAATCCATCAACTCGTGAAATCGAAAAATATGTTTGAGACGGGTTATAAATTCGTTGTATTAGATGAAGTGGATTATATGACGAAAAATGCACAACAAGCTCTCAAAAATCTGCTACAATCCTGTTTAAATAATGTGCGATTTTGTCTCATATGTAATTATGTATGTAAAATAGACGAATCTCTCAAAAACGAGTTTATATGTATTCGATTCAATCAATTACCAAAAGAAGAAATATATACCTTTATGAAACATATTGCAGAAAAAGAAAATATCCATTTAAAAGACGAATCTATATATTCTATACAAAAAATGTTCCATTCCGATATTCGCAGTATGATTAATTTTATTCAGTTACATCAACACAATGCCGAAATCGATACATTGTTAGTAGTAGATTCTATGTGGGAAGAATTACATAACTTGTTGAAAAAGGAAGAGGTAGAGGTAATTTTATCCTGGATGAGAAAGACATCGATTACTTGTAATTTAGACATCAAAACCATTATCAAACATTATTTTAATTATATGATTAAACATTATCCGGAATATATTGTTCCTTCCTTTTTGAATATTGTAGAGAATATTGTTCATAATTATGATACAAATATTGAACACATATTATTCTATTTTATTCATCATGTAAAAGAAGAATATATACGGGTTATACACCCTTGATCATGTTTCTTTGTTTTCGAAAAAATTGATATAAAACGAATTATCTAAATGTAATAGTCATACTATATTATATTATATTATTGTAAAATGACTACCGTGGATGATGAATGGAATCAATTTTTATTACATTTTAATCATTGTAATATAACCGATTATAATTTTAATAAACCTACGGAGGATAAGGAAGAAGAATTAAAAACTACCTCTACGTCTCCCGAATATATAAGAAATACATGTGAATCCTTATATATTTCTACACAAACCAAGATTTTCTTTTTGAACGTAAATGTATTAGATGTAGATACTATTTTCTGGAATATCCACATCATGGAATATGGAAATCCAGAAATGGGAATTATAAAAAAACAAATGCGTATGATATTTAAAACACCAGAAGAATATATGACCTATCGTTTACGTATCCAAGATTTATCCTATTATAATGAAAAAATAATCAAACAAATAAACAATCCAAATGCGAGAAAGATAAAATTTAAAGATGAACGTAAATTGACGATTGGTATTTCGAAAAAGGATATTATGAATTGTCATGGAAAAGATAAAAAGGCATTTATCAATTGTTTTGCCATGATTTTACGAATACCCAATAAAAATAAGATTTTCCACGAAGTGCATGTGAAGGTATTTAATACGGGCAAGATTACGATTCCTGGTATCGTAGATGATGATGATGCATTGTTAGACATTACAAAACAATATATTATCGATATTTTACAACCGAATGTAACGGAACATCTTCATTTAATACCAGAAGACGAAATACCGTTATTGAAGAAAATAGTAAAAAACCAGAAAGGTAAATCCAATGAAAATGAAACTATAGACGATGTGGTGGATACGACTACTATTATGCCGAAAAACACACATATTGAATATGTAAAACAACACTCGGGTGTGTTGATTAATTCGAATTTTAATTGTGGATTTTATATTGATCAAATGAAATTGATGCAAATTTTAAAAGATAAATATAAATTGGAACCGACGTATAATAAATCGAATTATCCGGGAGTAAAATGTAAATTTTATTTGAATAATGAATTACCGTTAGATATTAATGTTCAAACCGGTCGTATCGATGAAGAATCACGGGGGTATAATGTAAAAAACGACAAAAGATATACGAAAATAAATTTTGTGGTATTTCGAACCGGTAATAATTTAATTCTCGGCAATTTTTCGAAAAAGGTTCTGTTGTTCATATTTGAATTTGTAAAGAATATTTTAATGACGGAATATGAAGAAATCAAAACGTTACATGACGAACCTGTAAAAAAAATGAAGAAAAACAAACCGCGTAAAAAGAAAATATATTATACCAAGGATTATTTAGCCACCTTATCTGTCGAATTATAAATGTCACTATTTTCTACCATTTTATACGATGTAAAAAATAATATATTATCTATAGATCAATACTGACTCTTCTGGTAGGAATATTTAAATCTACAATATAAATCGAATTTTCGGTCATGATAATATAATCTTTTCCTGCAATTCTATATACTTTTTCAATATAACTAGTATATTCTTCTGTATTACGTATCAACATTTTTTTACCATCTTCGCGAATACCAATCATAACAGTTTTATCGAGAGAACCGGTCCAGTAATCTAATAGAATCGGTTTATCTTCTACAATCGATAACTTTGCTGCATTTTGTAATGTTTTTATATCAGGTAAACGATGACCTTCATCGAGAGAAACTTCTGTAGTTGGTGGTGGCGGTGGTAATGTAGTATTATCCATTTTTACTTATATAACAATATACATAATAATATTGGATACTTTAAGTCATTTTTTCCTAAATGTGTTTTTTATTTTATAAAACGTCATTTAATATTTGGATTTGATTTTCTAATAATTTATCCGGAAAAACAACATTAAAATGAATAATCAAATTTCCATTTCGTTGACCATCCCGAATCATTCCATATTCTGGTATTGGCCGTTTATCGTTTGGTTTTATCACGTGTGTAATTGCAGAATGTGAAATGCGCAATGCCTTTCCATTTAAATGCGGAATTTCGATCGAAAAACCACATAATGATTCTTTAAGCGTCAAATCTTTATTTAGTATTAAATCCATTCCATTTCTCTCAAACAGTGGATGGGGTTTGATACGAATGATTAGATGTAAATCGCCTTTTATTCTATCTTGGATTACATGTCCCATATCTTTTAATAACATCACTTCCCCATTATCTATCCCTCTTGGAATAGGAATATTGATATGATCCTTTTCTAAATGTCCATTTCGATTGCGCTCAAAAAATACTTTGAGAGATGGAAGACCATGATAGGATTCTTCTAATGTAATTGTTACTTCTTGTTGTATTGGATTCGGTTTGGTGATTACTGGAATTCCATTATGGAAAATACGGACATTTGGACCCATTCCTCCCATGCCTCCCATTCCTCCCATTCCTCCCATTCCTCCCATGCCTCCCATTCCTCCCATTCCTCCCATTCCTCCCATTCCTCCAGAAAACATCATATTGAAAATATTATTAATATCATCAAAATCATTAAAACCCTGGTGACCTCCACCACCATTTACTGGATTTCTCCCACCATATTTCAAATAATGATCGTATTCTTGTTTTTTAACTGGATCTGACAATGTTTCATATGCTTCGGATATTTCTTGGAATTTAGTCGTTGCATCTGGACTAGGATTACGATCTGGATGATTCTTGAGAGATAATTCTCGGTATGCTTTCTTTATGTCACTTTCACCGGCCTCTTGCGATATTTCCAATCGATCATAAAAATTCGACATTTTTTATATTTTTTATAGGAAAAACATTATATATCGTTTATTACAAAGAATATAATATTATATTTATAATGATTGTAAATGGAAATAGAGAGAATTCATCTTCTTTCCTTATCTTATCTTAAATGTCGAAAGAAGAAGAACCATTTGTTTTAAAATATAAACCATATTATTTATCCGATTTTGGAATGGATCCTCATATGATGGGAGCCTTACAAACCCTTTTGGAATTAGACGATCTTAATTTATTGTTATATGGAAATCCTAGTTCTGGAAAAACGATTTTATTAGAAGCATTAATTCGGGAATATTACCATTTGAAAAAAACAGATCCTTTCCCTGAAAATAATATTTTGTATATCAATAATCTAAAAGAACAAGGTATCAATTATTACCGAAATGAAATGAAAACGTTTTGTCAATCGTGTAGTGTGATTCACGGTAAAAAAAAAATGATTGTGATTGATGATCTAGATAACATTAATGAACAAAGTCAACAAGTATTTCGTAATTATATCGATCGATATAAGAAAAATATTAATTTTGTTTCCGTTTGCACTAATATGCAGAAAGTAATTGAAAGTATTCAATCCCGAGTGCATATTATGCGGGTAAATACATTAAGCAAAGCCCAAATTATTCATCAAATGGAAAATATTATTCAAAAAGAAAACATACATTTAAACACAGAATGCAAAGAATATCTACTTTCCATTTGTAATCATTCGGTTCGTAATATGATGAATTATCTGGAAAAAATATATATAATGGATGATACCCATTTAACATTGGAAACATGTAAACAAGTATGTTCGAATATTTCGTTTCAACATTTTGAACAGTATATAGATGCATTACAGAACCATGAATTATATAAAGCGATACGTATTTTTTATGATATTTTTGATTATGGATATTCCGTCATTGATATCCTTGATTTTTTCTTCATATTTGTAAAAACCACCAATACGTTGGACGAAAATACAAAATATAAAATCATTCCACATCTTTGTAAATATATTACTATTTTCCATAATATACACGAAGATGAAGTAGAATTAGCACTATTTACGAATAGTATTTATCCTCTTTAGAAATGTAAGAAATCCCAAGAAAAAAATTAGATGTAAATAATATAATAGTATATAGTAAACGATAAATTACTTTTCTTTTATATATGCTTAATTATTTGTTTTTGAAACAAGTTCCGGTAGAAGTGCTTATAGAATTACTGGAAAAAATATGCACGAAAACCGATCGGTTCTATTTAATAGATATGAATGCATATCGTAAAATGATTTTTTATCATTTACATGAACCTTTTTGTGCAGGTTTAACTTCCTATTATCATGTTTCCAAAAGATATTATTTAACCAGAGATATGACCTATAATTCGTTTACGAATATTGTGCGTCAAATTTGTAAGAGTAACAAACATTCTTTTTATACTGAATTAAAATATGATTATTCGGTGTATACGATCCTATACTTTATTTCTTTTTTAGAAACCCCGGCACCTGCGATCTTAGAAACGCGGGATGTCGAATCTATTTAGGAACACTCGTAAAATAGTGTAATAATAAATATATTATTTTGTCTTGAAATAATATATTGGTATATCTATGAATGAATCGATAACCTTCTATGTTTTCGCCGCTGGATTAATTATTATGGCTAGTTTTGTTGCAAATAAATATAAACAAACCTTTTCCACCGAACATAATAAAGATGAATATGAGATGGTAAAACAATATTTATTAAACGACTCTCCATTGTATGGATACAATCGTCCAAAAATATGGATTCATTCTAAATATGAAATTAACGCAAGAAAATGGAAGAATTTTCAATCTAGAAATAGCACCGATTTAAATCAACCTTATCTTTATTTAACGATCCAAAGTATCATCAATCATTGTGGTAATGATTTCCATGTTTGTCTGATTGATGATGAAACATTCCAAAAACTTATCCCTACCTGGGATATTGATATTAATAGTTTAGCAGAACCAATGAAAAGTCATATACGTAATATTGGAATGTTAGAATTAATATACTATTATGGTGGTATCCTATTACCAAATTCTTTTCTATGTATGCGTAGTTTGATTGATTTATACCACTCGAAAAAGGCATTTGTATGTGAAAACATCAATCGTTATGTAAATATCCAAAAAGAAAAACGTCGAAATCTTTTTATTCCGGATATTGAAATCATGGGTGCTCCCAAAAACAATGAATTCGTAAAAAAATGTATAGAATATTTAAAAAGAGAAATATACAATGGTCATTTTCATACTGAAAACGACTTTTTAGGTAGTAAAAATCAGTTTTGTATCGATCAAATACAACAACAAACCATACATTTAGTCGATGGAGAATACATTGGTATTAAAAATCGGCATGGGAAACAAATTGTTCTCGATGATTTAATGGAAGATTCCTTTTTAGATGTAGATAGTGATAAAATTTACGGAATTCAAATACCGAGTGAGGATATTTTACGTAGAACCAAATATCAATGGTTTGCTATATTACCTGTAAATGATATTTTAGAATCGAATATTATTCTATCTAAATTTTTCAAAGTTTCCATAGTAAATAATGGAGAATCGATTTTAAATGAAAACACGTGCACCGATTGTATTTCTTCTATGCGTAGTAAAAGTGTAATTTCGATCTAGTCGAGTCCTCTATTAGTTGCATTTTCTGGAAAGATATGTGGGTATTATATAATACAGAATGGATGAAATCATCGTTTTATATTTTATATCCGTTATATGCATTTTATGTATCGTGTTTTTTGTATATAATAAAAAGAGGAAAGATGGATTCGATACAGAGGATACAATGAATAAAATCAGTGGAGACAATACAGATGATCCATGTGAATATAATTTAAAAGTAGAAGGTCTCCTCCAACCGGTTGTATTTGAGTTATTTGGTGTTAATATACTACAACCGATCGATGATATTATCAATATTATCAACGATATCATCATATATGTGGATTTTTTTGTGAATAAATTCATTGGTTGTTTACTTTTGTATATTTTAGATGCTTTCGGCTTAGTTTTATGGGGAATTATGTATGTCATTCTCAGTATTATTAATATGCAAAGTATATTAGATACCACCTATGAATATATTGATAAAAATGTAGATGCAAATGTGTATTATTATACCGGTATGCATCTTATTCATTTTCCAACCTTATATCAAAATAGATGTTACCGTATAGATGGTAAAGACCGTATCCAATGTTGGCAAAGCCCTTATGGTAATAATAATAAAAATACCGAGGGAATTACTACCGTTAAAAATAATACCGGACAAAATATGTCTTTTTATGAATTATTAATTATATTACTTCTTATTTTAGCAATACTGTTGATATTGAGCATTGTATTTTTCTGGATCAAAAGTTTTTTCCCACCAACGATTCAATGTGGGGAAGGAAAAGCATGTGAAGCATAAGAATAATAACAGGTCTATAGTATATACATTTCTTTTTGCATGGGAAAAAAATGTATTCCTGGTTTATTTTGTATTGGGAATATGACACTATTTCTAGTTTTCCTTTTGTTTTTATTCGTCCTTTATTTATATTTTAGAATCACCGATTTAGGAACGAAACCCGTCGTCGAAACAAAAGAACGACCGATTATTATTATGTCTCCTCCTCCTCCTCCTCCACAAAATCCATTGACGAATTTATATGCACCACCTATAAGAAACGATAATTATGCGATTCCGCCCATTGCAACCCAACCGTTTGACCTGAATTACCGCCAAATTGGTATTTTAACTAGACAAACTGGATCAACGGAAATCTTACCTTTAATGGGTAGAAGACAAATGTCATCTAGAGATAAATGGCAATATTATACCATGTCGGGGAATAATTTACAAGTGAAATTACCGGTTAGTGTAAATGGTAAAAGTTGCACGGGTGAATATGGATGTAATGAGATATTCAATAATGATACTGTTTATGTAGAAGGATTTAAGGATATTTTTATTGCAACCATCTATGAAAACAATAGTTTTACTTATTTTCCATAGGAATGAAGACGTATATTTGGATCTTATGTTATGTTATACAATACAATAATATTTTCTTGTATTATATAAATAGAATAGATATTAGCATTATGTCATCTTCTTCTACTAGCATCTTCCCAATTGATATAAATAAATTTATAGATAACTCGAATAATAGTAATACATATCCATCTGCTACTTATAATTATGACGTAACGAATTGTTATTTTCAGGGATTTTTAACCGATTCTTCGTCAAATAATAATAATAATAATTTAATTGGACTGGAATTTTCGTATTATAGTAGTAGTCCTAGTATTACTATGAAACAAAACGAAACTTTAAAAAATGTAGATATGTATTATACCTCTAGATTTGCTATTGTTCCAATTATACACGATATTTTCAGTAACGATACGATATATGCTAATGATTTGGAATTAATTATTGAACATCGACCAGATTTGAATAATACTAGTCAAGTGAATCTATATACTTGTTTCATTTTTACAACCAATAATTGTGGGTCAAGATATAAAGCAGGGGCGTTTGACACGTTATTTGAAAGTATCGATATTAAGAATTTAAAAGCAGCGACTCTAAATAAAAAAAACAATGAAAATATAAATCAAGCAAAAATCGATAATTTAAAACAGCCGAATTTACATTTGTCTTTTAATGCAACTATGTTAAATCATATGACAGATGATATCGTTCAATCCAAAGACGCCTATTATTATTTAGATAAAAAATCCAATATTTTTATCGTCTTTAATCACCCGATTTGTATTTCCAACAATAATTACGACATATTAGCATATCCCAGTTCCACCAACAATAGTTTATTTACACGACCAATAGAAAACTACCTTACTAAAATATTCAGTGATACTGATTTCAGAATTAAAGAGGCGGTATATGATTTATCCTTTCAATATCAATTTGCAAATACAAAAACCCAAGGTTTTACTACGCTAAAAGAAAATTTTGCTACACTACGAGAAGGATTAATTGGAAACTATGTGTATTGTAGACCAGCGGATAGTAGTAATGGAAGCAATTTAGTTACTACTACTATCAATGAATATGCAAATAATGCAGAGAGTCAATCCAGTATTTTATTGAATGACCTTACGATGATTTTTGTCATTATGATTGTATTTATTTTCATGTGTTTGTTCGCACCAGTGTGGTTTATGTTTTCTGGTGAAAATATTTTGGGATTTCATACGGGTGTTTTTCTATGGGTGTTACGTGCGATTCTCTTTATACTTTTTTTCGCTGGCGGAGTTGCATTGATTATTGTTTCTAGAACCAGTCCAGGTGCACCCGAATGGTTATTCTTGGTTGGATTAATAATGATTATTAATTATATCTTGTTTTATGCGGTGGTGTTTATGTTTCAAAAAAGGAACATTTATGAACAATTAAAAGAATTGATAGAAGAAAAAACCAATGCAGATGAAAAGAGAAAAATAAAAGAATTCGCTACCAATATTTTTGGAGATATGACATAATAACCAGTCTATTTACATAAGGATCCACCACAAAACAATGGGTCCGCGATTGGTTTGTAAGATGTTTCGATATAGGTGCTACTGTCACTTTTACCGACTGGTGCCATTTTAAGAACTACTTCTTCTTCTAATGATTCTACTTTTACTGGATTCATTTCCAGCATTTTTTCATCTTTTTTTTCTTGGGTAGGAGGATTGTATTCTGGGATATTTATCATATCATAGTTATTCGCCATCGCATTATTCTTACCACCACTACAACTTCTACGAATGATTTCATAGGAAACTAAAATGGCCAATATAGCTAAAATAGGAGTCGTATAGAAAAAGACGAATAATGTTACTAGTAAAATAAAAGCTAGACCGAAACTAGAATTAATAAACGGTATCAATAATTCGGGAGTTTGGATTGGAAAAATAATATAGAAAACAAATACGATAAATAGAATTATTTCTAAAGGAGATACGGATTTCAAAAAATCGAATTTCATTATTATATATTCTGGATGGATATTTTTATGCGAAAAATTGATCTTTCCTGTATTTATTTTTGTCTGGTATATTAGAACAAAAATGAACAAACGCCGTTTTTTCAAAAAAGAATCTGTAAAAATAGAGTGTCCGTTTGTAATTACACAGGATTATCGTCGTAAAATACTAGAAGAGAATGCCTATATCGGTCAACAAGGATTTACCATGTTGAAATCCGGAATGGATCCGGAAGATTTGAGAGAAATCAAACGATTATTGACGGTAGAACCCATGGCGTCTTTTTCGGGTCCTAAAACCGAGGTGGTTTCTTTTCCGGTGTTTCGAGAGAATGAAAAGAAAATCTATATTCCTCGTTTTTACGGAGAATCTCGTTATGGTGGAAATCCTGCTAAAATGGAATTATCTTTAGGAGATTCCATTTCCGTTCCTTTTGTAAAACCCATTCGCGATTATCAAGAAAAAATCATTCAGGTTTATTTAGATCATATAACCCGGTTAGGACCAGGACCACGATCAGGTGGCGGAATTTTAGAAGTTCCGTGTGGTCGGGGAAAATGTTTAGGAAAAAATACTCCTATTTTGATGTTGGATGGCTCCTTGAAAATGGTGCAGGATGTCGTGGTAGGTGATGTATTAATGGGAGACGATTCCAATGGTCGAAACGTCTTGACATTGGCAAGAGGCAGAGAAAAAATGTATGAAATAAAAGAGAAAAATGTTATTATTTATGGAGAAGAATTATTGGGAGAGAGTTATGTAGTAAATGAATCCCATATTCTCTCTTTAATGGATATTACTACCAAAAACATTATTGATATTTCCGTAAAAGATTATTTGGTATTACCTATACGTTTACAACAAAATTTGATGGGATATCGCGTTCCAGTGATATTTCCAGAAATGGAAGAGAGAGATGATATGTATACCATAGGCACCACCGGTATCCGGATTCCCATAAAATGCCATTCTACGAAAAGTCGTTTGGAACTTTTAGCAGGAATGGTGGATCGTTTTGGGATATTTTGCACTATTTCCAATCGAATGAAAATCCAACATGGAAATCCATTATGGATCGAAGATTGTATCTTTCTCTCTCGATCCCTGGGCTTAGAAATCTATCGAACCAAAAATAAACGGAAGGTATTTCTCTCGGATGGTTTATGGAGAATTCCTTTTCGTAAACCAGCATTCGTTTTGTTACAAGAAAAAGTTCCAGCTAAATATAAAGAAAATCAAAATCAAAATCCTTTTGTATATTATCCATTTTCCATATATGAAAAAGAAATCGACGATTATTACGGTTTTGAAATCGATGGAAATCGTAGATTCGTTTTAGGTGATTTTACGGTAACCCATAATACGGTCATGGCGCTCAAAATTATCTCGATAATCGAGAGAAAAACCTTGATTTTGGTTCATAAAGAATTTCTAATGAATCAATGGATCGAGAGAATCGCGGAATTCATGCCTAGTGCACGTGTTGGGAAAATCCAAGGACCGAAATTCGAAGTGGATGAAAAAGATGTTGTGATTGGAATGATTCAATCTCTCTATGATCGTGCTTTTCCTGTCAATGCATTTGCGTCTTTTGGTTTAACCATCGTAGACGAGGTTCATCGTATTGCAAGTGAAGAATTTTCGAAAACGTTGTTTAAAACGATTACGAATTGTATGTTGGGGATATCAGCTACAGTGGATCGTAAAGATGGATTGACGAATGTCTTGCATATGTTTATTGGACCGAAAATTTATAGTGAAGAGAGAAAAGACGAAGATGTCATCGAAGTCCGTGCCATAGAATATGTCAATGACGATGCCGAATACAATGAAGTTGCGTATGATTATATGGGAAATGTAGCACATACGACCATGATTTCGAAAATCAGTAATTTCGGTCCTCGTTGTCATTTTCTAGTGAAGATTTTGAGAGATTTGATTACGGAAAATCCCGATAAACAAATCATGGTTCTCTCTCAAATCCGCGGATTATTATCCGTGATTTATGAACATTTAGGAAGATATGGAATGGAAGATGTAGGATTTTATGTAGGAGGAATGAAACAAAAAGAGTTGCAAGCCACGGAAGAAAAACAGATTGTGTTGGCAACCTATGCGATGGCAGCAGAAGCCTTGGATATAAAAACGCTAAATACTCTAGTCATGGTCTCTCCAAAAACGGATATTATTCAAAGTGTTGGGAGAATATTGAGAACTCGTGGTTCTGGTAAATTAATTGTAGATGTCATTGATACACACGATGTTTTTCAAAATCAATGGAAAAAACGTCGTGCTTATTATAAAAAATGTGGATATGGTATTTCGTATGTGAAATCTCCCGAATATGTCAATATGGACATTCGCGATGCATGGAAACGGATTTCAAATGCTAGCAAAATAGAAGAAGAAGATACGAAACCGAAATGCATGATTGATGTATTTGAAATCGATTTTGAGAGAAAATTGGCTTGATTTATTTATTATAGGGTAGGAGTTAGAAAGGAGGTGAGTCAGAATGGGTGCGTCGAGTGGGTCGGATAGGGGGTGGAGGAGTTTTCCGGTTTGTTTTGTTTGTTGTAACAGTTGGAGGGGGCTGGATAGGTAGTTGGATAGGTGGTGGAGGGGGTCTTGTCGGAACCGGAAAGGTTATTTTTTTAAGTTTTTTTTCAGGGGTTTTTGAACGAGAATTCGGTGCAGTATTTTTTAAATATTCAAAACTACATTCGCATATAACTGTTGAATTATCTTCTACTTCATTACTAATTATTAATCCTTGTTTTTGGAATATATCTAATGCTTTAGTTAACATATAGTAAGGAGGTGAATAATGACCAGAACTATTATCTATTTTTTTAATTTTATGTTCTTCTATTAAAATCAGACCAGCACAAATTACTGGTTGACCACAAGAACCAGCCGAATGTTGACCTTGAAATAAACACAACGTCATATTTGGTAATGTAGAATATAGATAACTTCCATTTTTAACTTTTTGTAAATCTTCATTTTTTGTAATCCTTATTATTTCTTTACTATTATCACTATCACAGTAATAATTTACCAAATCTCGGTGACGATAATCTAAAATTATATACTTAGGATTCATAACACAATAGTATTCATCATCTTTACAAGATTTTAATAATTCATTTGATTTTTTTTGATAACTACTTAGTGATAATAAATTGTGTTTTTTAATTTCACTTCCTAAGAATACAGAATTGGAAGTTAATCTGTCTAACATATCCAATTTATCAAGAATCGTATTTTCTTCACTATATACATATTCTAAAATAAATGGTCGAAGCATATTTATTACTAAATAGGAACGTATATTAAATGTAAAATCGAAATTTTTAGCATTGACTATATTATTATTAAATTCTACACATAAATCTTTCAAATTCTCAATTAAAAATTCAATTTTCATATCTTTTATTTTTTTAAATGTGTCTTCAATATAACGGTCTTGTATTTCCTTTCCTCCGCCAATTATTTTCATTGTTTTTATATTATATTTATTATGATTAAATCTTTTCTTTTT
>Ga0114966_10001211_pt1 | contig 24054 bp, 14 predicted proteins | sample M_130207_XF_Meta_FD_87029 | JGI IMG/M metagenome (GOLD analysis project Ga0114966, IMG submission 87029) | Freshwater microbial communities from Lake Montjoie, Canada to study carbon cycling - M_130207_XF_MetaG | ecosystem: Environmental > Aquatic > Freshwater > Lake | place: Lake Montjoie... | reverse complement strand
GTACGACAAAGAGTCCGGGGCCTCACGGCACCCGGCTCACCAAGTTCACTCTGAAAAACAACCGTTCTTGATCCGCCACGTCCTCAATCCGCCAACAGCCGTTCCACCGCCTCCGCGACCCAGCCGCTGCTCCAGAGGTGCTTGAGCTTGGGGCCGTCGCGATAGACGTGCTGGATCTTGGCTTCGTCGAGGAGTCGATGGGCGGTCTCGTGTTGAGTGCGGAAGTTGTCGTAGCCGGTCAGGACCAAGCGCGGTGAAGTCGCTTTGAGGTCGGGGCAGTTGAGAATCGCGGGGAGGACGCGGCGCGATTCAAAGTGCTCCTGAGTGCCGAAGACTTGGGCGGCTCCGTAGAGATCGAAACGGGGCATGTCGAGCGGGGCGTCCCAGGCGGCTGCCTTGTCGAACAGATCGGGATGCCGGGCGAGCAGGCTCCACGCGCCCCAGCCGGACTTGCTGAAGCCGAGGAGAAGTCGCCCCTCGCGCGTGGCTCTCACTTGGTAGGTTCGGTCGATGAATGGGACGACGACCTGCACGAAATAGGTCTCCTGCCGGATCGACTTGTCGGTCGGATGGTCCACGTACCACGGCAGGTGGGCGAATGTCGGGGCCACGCAGATCAAGCCGTGTTTGTTGTGTAGGTCGCAGCGTTTTACCTCGGCCAACCCGTCGCCGTACTTTGATTCTCGCCCCGCTTCGACGGGGAGGACGAACAGGACGCGCGACATTTGTGCCGAGTCATACTTGTCCGGCAGCAGGACGCGAATCTCGGTCGGTTTGGCTTGGAACTCGGACTCAACGGTGTGTGTGATCCAACCTTCGACGGACTTCTCACCGCGTGAGATCGTCGTTTTCAAGGCGGCGTCTTCGCCGAACGCCCGCGTGACGCAGGTGGCAGCGAAGACGAACGCGATCATCAGCCCGAGCACCACGCCCAGACACCCACCGCGCGGGGTGACGATTCCTCGCTGTGCGGCCAATGATTCGACGAACTCCTTCGCCTCCTTCAGGCCGCTCGATGTGTGTTCGCGGTAGAGCTTGATCGCTTGAATCGTTTGGCCCTCTTGGACGAGCCGGAGCAGTTGTTGTTCGATTTCGTGGCTCAAGCCACCCGGAGTGCCATCGCTTCCAGAGAACGTGATGAGGTTGCCGCGTTCGATCGCCTCGACGCCCGCCTTCGCTTCGGCCAACCCGACGCCAGTGGCCTCGCGCAGCAGTTTGATCGCTTCGAGTTTTTGTCCCTCGGTGGCCAGTCTCCGAACGCGATCCGCCAGCTCGACGTTATCCGTGGGGGACTTGATCACGGGCGCGCCGCAGTGTTCGCACAGCCGCGCCGTTTCGGAAGTCGCTTGGCCGCAGGTTGAGCAGGGTTTCATGGAGCGGTCCAGTTGAGGGCAAAGTGCGGCCGGTGATTTCTACTCCACGCGGCCCAAACTGAGAGATTGGCGATCCGCATGCCGTCAGGCTGCGGGTTCTTCATTTTCGCGGGAAACCCGTGGCCTGACGGTACACGGCTCGCCTCGAACATTTCATTCATGGCCTTACGAGGTATCGGCCGCACAATCAGAGCAGAGTCACCGCCCACGCAAGGCCATCGTCTTTTTCAACTTGGGTGCCACGGTCACGGAGTCCTCGACGTGGCCGTGAGATTGGGAAATCGGCTTGGAGTTCTCACACGGCCACGTCGAGGACTCCGTGACCGTGGCACCCGTTTCCCAAATTTAACAGGGCGGTGGCCTCGTTGACCGGGCGGATGATCTTGTCGTGTTTTGCCCGTTTTACTAGGTTCCCGCCCCTGTTCCTCCCTTTTCAACTTGATCATCGTCGTGCGGCTGCGTCCCGTCGTTCTGAAGGGACGCGCGCCGTGAACACATCTGTATCGAACGCTCTCCCTGTCAAAGTCTGTTCTTCCCGTGTTGAGTTCGCTCATGATTCGCCGTGTCGGTCCGCTGCTGTGGCTCGGACTGGGGCTGTGTGCAGCCTCGGGCTGCGCTCTGTCCGCGCCGAGTCGCATGAGCGGTCTCGGAAAACAGGTTTCATTGAGCGATGAGACCGCAACGCGAAGCATCCTGTCCGCGCGGAGCAAGCCTACGAGCGATGGGGTGGAAGTGCGGGAGACTCGTTCGCCGCGCGAGGCTGTGTCGCGCGGTCTTGTCACGCACCGATCACAGAAAGCGGTTGAAGCATCCCTCCACGAATCGCCTCTCAATGATCGCGGTTTGCAACACGAACCGGCCATCGTTCCGGGGCTTCCGCGACGCGAGAGCAGGGTGACCGCGGACGATGCGACGACGACACGCAGTGACGAGCTGTCCGTGCGAGGTCTTGAGCCGGGCCGTCTCACACTGGCACAACGCGATGACTCCGGCGCGACACTGCTGATCGGCGGTCACTCCACCGATCAACCGGCCGCTGAGCTAGAAAGCGGTGCGCGGTCCCCCATCACTCAGGCGGTGGCGTGGACGGAAGAACAGCGGCCGGATCAGACCGCCAATTCGGGCCTCCGCACGGCGAATTACCGCTCCGATCAGGATGCCTCCGACAACCCGGTTGAGTTGCAGGGGTTCGAGGCGATCGCGCCGCCAGCATCTTCAACGATCGCGAACGAGCTGCCGATGTGGAGTAGTCGTCCGTCTGCGGGAGTCTCAGTTCCTCTTCGTTCACCGATGGAATACGGCGGAGTACTTCCCAGTCGCGAGGCGAGCAACACGGCGGATGAATTTCACAGTGTGCCGCTCGGTGAAGTGCTTCCCACGCCCAGGAGAGATACGCACGGTCCAGCGCCACGTGGTCCAGCGCCGCGAGTGCAGCCCGTCAATTCTCAAGCCGCGCCGCCGCTTCCGCCCAGTCCATGGCAGTCGGAAGTGAATCAGCTCATTGCGCGCGTGGAAGGTGAGTTGAAGGACATGTCGCCGGGATCGAGTGTCGCGGCGCAGGCCGAGTACCGTCGCCGTCAGGTCCATCTAAGGTTGTTGTATTTGGTCGCTCAACGGCCCGAGCAAGCTCTGACGGCGATCTCGGGTTTGGAGGCGTCCGAGCAGGAGTATTGGCAGCAACTCTGCTGGGCCGCGTCGAACTCACTCGATGCCGAACAGTTCCCGCTCCCGCGTGATCGCGCGACACAGTCGATCGCACCGCTCAACACGGCCTTGCGCCGGCTGCGCGAACAGGCGGACTTGTCGATCAAGAACACCGCCTTCTGCGAACAGATTTCGTACTTCGGCAACTACCAGAAGTTCGCGCGAGATGAGTTCACTCCCGGTCAGGAAGTGCTGCTGTACGCCGAGATCGAGAACTTCAACACCGAGCAAACGCCCGACGGCGAACATCGGACTCTGCTCCGTTCGGTCATCGACATCATCGGTGCGAACGGCCAGACTCGCTGGCACAAGACGTTTGCCGCGACCGAAGACCGCTGCCGCAACCCGCGCCGCGACTACTTCCACAACTACCAGTTCACGATCCCCGACCGCCTGCCCCTCGGCCCACACACGCTCAAGCTGACCGTCGTCGATGACCTGAGCGGCAAGCAGGCGAGTTACTCGCTGCGGTTTCTGGTGAAGTGAGGGTTCGTCGAGGGGGCTGGTGGTTCAAAGTGAAAAATTCTGAGCGGGGCGGCGTAAGCTCCCCGGTTTTTCCAAAGAGGGCTTACGCCCAAGAACCGGGGGGCTTACGCCCAATGCCGCTCACGGGGTGAATGACAAAATGAGTGCCATTGGGCTTACGCCGCCCCGCTCAGATGTCTCATTACTGACCGCGCGGAGTTTAACCTGCCTCCAGCTTGATGAAGCGATATCATCGCCGCCCGTGTTGGACCGGCCTCGTGCGGAGGCCACTCTTACGGACGAGGCATCTTCGATCATGCTCAGCCTGACTCAAGCGTTCGACAAACTGCTGGCCACCGTTTCGCCGTTGGAGACCGTGTCACTGCCGCTCGCAGACGTGTTGGGGATGACGTTGGCCGAGGATGTTTCGGCACCGGAGGATTCGCCGCCGTTCGACAAGTCGCTGATGGATGGTTTTGCGGTGCGAGCTGACGACGTGGCGAACGGCTTCGCGTCGCTGCGAGTCATCGAAATCGTGACGGCCGGTCGAGTTCCCTCGAAAGCGGTCGGCGCCGGTGAGGCGACGCAGATCATGACCGGAGCGCCGATCCCCGACGGAGCCGATCTGGTCGTGAAGATCGAGGAAACGCTGCCCGACATCGACAGCGTTCACGTCACGACGAAGTCGATCACGCCGGGGACCAACATCGTGCGTCGAGGGACCTCAGTCCGCGCGGGCGATGTCGTGTTGAAGGCGGGGATGAAGCTAAACGGCGCGCGCATCGGAGCCTTAGCGGAACTCGGCCGCGCCGTGGTGAAGGTCCATCGCCGTCCGACGGTTGCTGTGCTGGCGACGGGAGACGAACTGGTCTCGATCGGCGAGGCACTCGGTCCCGGCCAGATCAGGAACTCGAACGAATCGATGTTGTGCGCGCAGATCGAAGCGGCGGGAGCCGTTCCCGTCCCGCTCGGCATTGCCCGCGACAACCGCGCCGATTTGAGAGCCAAGATTCAAGAGGGCCTTCAGTGCGACATGCTCGTTCTGTCGGGAGGCGTTTCCGCCGGAACGCTTGATCTCGTTCCGAGTGAACTCGCCGAAGCGGGGGTGCGCGAAGTCTTTCACAAGGTCGAGTTGAAGCCGGGGAAGCCGGTCTGGTTTGGAGTACGCGCTGGTTTTCCGAGCGGGGGACGTGAGTCCCCCGGTTCTTCGATCTCGCGAGTTGCAGAAGAGCCAGGGGACTCACGTCCCCCGCGCGGAGAGTCCGTGTATGTCTTCGGCCTCCCCGGAAATCCGGTTAGCAGTCTGGTCTGTTGCGAGTTGTTTGTTCGGACGGCGATCCGGCGGTTGATGGGGGAACAGCCTCCCATGCCGAGGCTGATTCCGGCGCGTCTCGAACACGATTACTCGGCGCGAGCGGATCGGCCGACGTATCACCCGGCGAAGCTGATGTGGTCGCCCGAGGGAGCCACGGTGAAGCTCGTTCCGTGGCATGGCTCGTCCGACTTGTGCGGCACCGTGGCGGCGAACGGGATGGCGTTCCTGTCCGGCGAGGCGAAGGAGTACCGCGCGGGAGAGATGTTGGACGTGATCGCGTGGTGAGTGGCGTGGCCAGTCATGTGACAGTCAAAAAGGGCGGGGTCAGGTGGTTCAAAGTTCAATTTTCGCAGCGAAAATTGAACTTTGAACCACCTGACCCCTGATCGTCACCAAGCGCCGTTCCCACGTTGGCGGGCTTGAACTACCATCGGCCGTTCAAGCTTGTTGCTGAAAACGGGGAAGAGAAAACAAGCTAAGAACCCCTCACCCTAGCCCTCTCCCCGCAGAGCCGGGGCGAGGGGACAAAGCAACAGCCAAGACAGGGCCGCAGCACTATCGAAACCGTCCTCGCTGCAATGCCCACTTTCACCGCGAAGCAATCTCTCCACGGAAGGAGACGCGATTCATGTCCGGAGCGACGATGGTTCCTGAAGAGAAAATGGCCACTGAACAGCAGTCTGTTAGCGAGCGACAGCAATCGCTCAGCGTAGACGCGACGAGGGGTGAGGCCAACGTGAACCGGTCGGTGCTGGACATCATCGCATCGGCGCGGAGGACTCGCGAAGTGCGGCGGTTTCAAACCGGGAGCATTGGTGCGTGGAGCATGTCGCTGATGTCCGCTGCTTTGCTGTGGGCCTGCTTCACTCCCGTGAACGCCAGTCCGCTCGCGTGGGTCGCGCTGGTTCCGCTGCTGTTGCTGGTGCGCATCGAGCAGCGCGTGCGCTGGATGTACACGGCCGTTTATGGCGGCAGCTTGCTCGGGCAACTGGCGACGTTGCAATGGATGCGACTCGGCGATCCGACGATGTACATCGCTTGGTCGGCGCTGTCGGTTTATGTTGCGATGTATGCGGTCGCATTTGTCGCGGTCGCGCGCGTGGCGGTCCATCGTTGGAAGCTGCCGCTCGCGGTGGCGGGGCCGGTCGTCTGGACGGGTCTCGAATTCCTGCGTGCTCATTTGATGACGGGCTTCGCGTGGTACTTCCTCGGTCACTCGCAGTACCGCTGGTTGGAGTTCATTCAGATCAGCGACCTCGTTGGCGCGTATGGCGTCAGCTTTGTGATCGCGATGAGTTCAGCGGGACTCACGCTGCTGGTGCCTCATGCGTGGCTGATTCGATTCCGGCTGGTTCATGCTTCGACGGGACCAGTCACGCCCGCGGGGCTGACGCTTGGGCAGCTCATTCAAGTCGCGGTGGCCGTCGTGGTGTTCGGTTCGACGCTGACGTACGGCTATGTGCGGCGAAGTCAGGCCGCGTTCATTCCGGGTCCGCGTGTGGCGCTGATTCAAGGTAACTTCACGGCGTCGCTGCGAACGACTCAGCCGACGGAGCAAGAAGTGTTTCTCAAGCACTTGCGGCTGATGGCTCAGACGGTCAAGGAACAGCCCGACGTGATCGTCTGGCCCGAAGCGATGTTTCCGTTTCCGCTGTTCAACGCGCCAGCCGACATGACGGACGCGCAGCTTCAAGAGTTGGCTCCGTACATCAAGCCGGAGGTGTGGCGTGACGAGTGGGTCCGCAAGACGATGGCGACCGAGAGCCTGCGCACGAATGCCGCGCTGATTCTCGGAGTGAACACGGCGGTCGCGACGCCCGAACGCTTGAAGCAGTTCAACTCGGCCGCCTTCGTGCGGCCCGATGTCGGTCTGGCGGGACGCTATGACAAGCTGCACCGCGTGCCGTTCGGAGAATACGTGCCGCTGCGCGAGTCGCTTCCGTGGCTGATGGGTCTCACGCCGTATCGCGACGCGGGTGGCTTGGACAAGGGCGAGCGGGCGGCGGTGTTCGAGTATGGCAAGTGGCGGATGGCTCCCGTGATTTGCTTTGAAGACACTGTGCCGCATCTGGTGCGCGGGATCGTTGCAGCGGGGACGAACAACGACACGGGAACGGAGCTCAGCCTGCTCGTGAACCTCACCAACGACGGCTGGTTCCACGGTTCGAGCGAACTCGATCAACATCTCATCACGTCCGCGTTTCGTGCGGTCGAATGCCGAACGCCGCTGGTCCGCGCCGTGAACACGGGGATCAGCGCGATCATCGACGGTGACGGCGCGATCCTCGATCCCGAAGTTTTTATTGATGGTGACGCGAGGCTGAATGCGCCGCTCGCACCGCGCACGTCGGCTCGCGATCCGAAGACGGGCGCGTGGCATAGGCAACTGAGTGCGGCCCTCGTTCACACCGTGCCGCTCGATCCGCGACGCAGCCTATACGTCCGATTTGGCGACTGGTTCGCGATGCTCTGCTGCGCGAGTGTGGTCTTCGTCGCGCTGAGTGTGTTGCTGCCGAAGCGAGATCGAAGTCCGGCTTAGCTTCGTTAGCCGGATTTCGAGCGTTCATAAGTCGCTTTGCTAGGAGACGCCTTAATGTCGCGAGTTCGTGTCTTGTGTGTGCTGGTGCTGATCGGGTTGCTGTTCTCGGCCATTGAGCCTGCAGTGGCGCAGTCAGCGGCACAGCATAAGAGTCGCCACGTGATCTACATCACGTGGGATGGCTTTCGCTGGCAGGAGTTCTTCGGCGGGGCACAGCAACTATTCATCAGCAAGGATGCGGGGGTCGCGGATGTCGAGGGCGTCAAGGCACGCTTCCATCGCGACGACGAAGTGGCTCGACGCGAAGTCTTGATGCCGTTTGTCTGGACCGTGATGGCGAAGCAGGGCCAGATTTTTGGTGACGCGACCAAGCAGGCTCCGGCCAAGATCGCGAACACGATGAAGTTCTCGTATCCCGGTTACAGCGAGATGTTCGTCGGCTATCCCGATGACGAACGAATCACGTCGAACAACAAGTTCCCGAACCCGAACGTCACGGTGCTGGAGTTCCTTAACCGACGACCCGGATTTGAAGGGCGCGTCGCCGCCGTCGCGACCTGGGATGTGTTTCCGTCGATCATCAATCAGGAACGCAGCGGCGTGTACGTGTACGCCGGAATCACGCCGATCCCCGGTCATGATCTCACGACGCGCGAACGGATGCTCAACGAGTTGATCGACGACACGGTCGTTTTGTGGCCGAACAACCAGATTGATTCGATCACGTTTCAAGTGGCGACCGAGTACCTCCAGCGAAAGAAGCCGCGTGTCTTCTTCATCGGTTTGGGTGAGACCGACGAATGGGGGCACGGCCGACGCTATGACCGCTATTTGTATGCGGCACACCGCGCGGACGCCTTCGTGCGGCGCGTCTGGGAACTGGTGCAGTCAATGCCCGAATACAAGGACCAGACGACGATCGTGATCGGTCCCGATCACGGTCGCGGCAGCACGATCCGCGACTGGACCGATCACGGCGCGAAGATCGAAGGAGCCGAGTTCATCTGGTCGGCGATCCTCGGCCCTGACACGCCGCCGCTCGGAGTGCGCAGCGATGTCGAGACCTCGCTCAGTCAGATCGCCGCCACGCTGGCGACCGCTGTCGGCGAAGACTTCAACGCGGCAAGTCCGAAGTCAGCGCTGCCGCTGCCGGTGAAAGGGAATTGAGGTTGTAAGAGCCTTGGTTAGATTGATTCTTCGGTCTCCATGAATGTCCACTGGCGAGCTTTCCCTCGAGTTTGGATGGCCAAGCAACCGTGCAAGATTTCGTTTCGGAATGGCTGACTAATTTGACTGTCTGAGTTCGCCAAATGTAGGGTGGGCTATGCCCACCAATCCGCAATCGCGGGTAGTGGGCTACTGAAAGTCAGATAGTCGAACCAACAAAAGGAATCGACGATGTGTCCGGACTCGAATCGTCGAGAGCGGCTTCGGATCACCCGGCTGTCGAATTCATCGCGCGGCGGGTTGCGGTATTTGCTGGGAGTCGGGATTGCCTGTTGTTTGATTGCGTCCTGCCGACCGCGGGCGATTGAACCGCGGCGCGGCGCGGCAACGAGTGCTTCGCAAACGGCAGGTCCGGTTTTCTTTGTAGATCGGGCGGCAGAAGTCGGCATCGATTTTCAACACGAGACCGATCCGCCCGGTTCGTACTTTCTGCCCGAAATTATGGGATCGGGTTGTGCCTTGTTTGACTTCGACCGCGACGAAGATCTCGATGTCTTAATCGTCAATCTGGGAACCGGTTACTCGGCGGGAGGCATGTCTCGGGCCGTAACCCATCGGTTGTTCGAGCAGGTCGCGAGCGGTCGGTTCATCGATGTCTCGGAGCGAGCAGGTTTTGTCTCACAGAGCCTTGGCATGGGAGTGGCCATCGGAGATGTCAACAACGATGGCTGGCCGGATGTCTATTTCACGAGCTACGGGCCCGACCAGCTCTTTTTGAATCGCCAAGGTGGCCGATTCGACGATGTCACGGCGGCGGCTGGCATCGACAACCGTCATTGGGGGGCAAGCGCGTGCTTCGTGGACTTCGATCGGGACGGCTGGCTGGACCTGTTCGTGGCGAATTACGTCGATTATCACGACCGAGTCTGCACTCGCGTCGGCGGTGGTGGGCGAGACTACTGCGGCCCGCACCTCTTTTCGGGTACGGCGGCGAAATTATTCCGCAACGTGACCGGTGAGATGACATTGACTAATGCGCGGGCACCAACCGACGTGACGCTCACGTCCGGCGACACACCAAACCGGGCCGCTCGCTTTCAAGATGTCAGTATGGAATCGGGCATCGCCAGCCAACGCGGACCCGGATTGGGCGTGGCGGCAGCAGACTTTAACGCGGACGGCTGGCCTGATCTGTATGTGGCGAATGATCAAACCGCAAACTTCCTCTGGATCAATCAGCACAACGGCACGTTCGTCGAAGAAGCGATTCTGCGTGGCTGTGCTTACGACGCGCAGGGCAATGCTCAGGCCAGCATGGGCGTGGCATTAGGCGATCTCGACAACGACGCCGATCTCGACATCTTCCTCACGCACCTCGACGGCGAACGCAACACGCTGTACCTAAGCCAGCCCAATGGATCATTTGAGGATGCGACCATCGCCGCTGGACTCGGTTCGGTGAGCCAGCCCTTCACGGGTTTCGGAACCGCTTTTCTCGACATCGATCTGGACGGCGACGAGGATCTGGTCATCGCCAACGGTCATGTAAAACGTCCTGACGCGGCGAAGCGAACCGAGTCACCAAGGATCGGCGCAGGTGCGAGTCGCAGCACGAAGTCCCCCTTCACACCAGACTTCTGGTCGCCCTATCGACAGCGCGGGCAGATCTTGTTGAACGACGGTGAAGCGAAGTTCAATGAACTGATCGCGGAAGGCGACGACTTACTGACCACTGAGCATTTGTCGCGCGGGTTGGCGGTTGGCGACATTGACAACGACGGTGATCTGGACCTCGTTGTGAACCGGATTGGTGCACGAGCCGCCGTTTTCATGAACGAAATTCCGCGTCGTGGACACTGGTTGTCGATTAAGGTCGTCGATCCCCAACTCGGTGGTCGTACTGTTTACGGTGCGATGGTCACGGTCGTCGCCGGGGAACGCCGCTGGATACGATGCCTTCAACCGGGGACGAGTTACCTGTCGTCTCACGACTCACGAATCCATGTGGGCCTCGGTACGATTGATCGAATTGAACGCATCGAAGTGAAATGGCCGGAAGGAACGCAGACTAAGTTTCACGTCACTGAGGTCGATCGCGAACATGTCCTCGCACGAAAACCCGACTGATCGACCAGGTGCTCCGCCAGTTGCGGTCGCCCGACGGGCCACGTCCGTGCGAGGTCGGCGAGTCGTTGGAATGCTGGCCGCGACGTGCAGTCTTGCGCTGCTCGTGGCACTGGGAACGTGGAGGCTGTTCGGGCCGCACGACGTTGTCATTCCAGCCGTGGATCTCACGGAAGCTCAGCCTGCCGTGAGACGTGCAATCGAATCCGCTCAACGAGCGGTCAAGGACGATCCACAGTCGGGTCTCGTCTGGGGGCGGCTGGGAATGGTGTTCTCTGCGCATGAGTATTCGTCCGAATCGGTCGCCTGCTTCCGTGAAGCTCAGCGCCGCGACCGGTCGGATGTCCGGTGGCCGTACCTGCTCGCCATCGCGTTGGAGATCAACGATCCCCCGGCCAGCTTGATGGCCTATCGCGAGGCGATCTGGTGTGGCGGCGCACTCGTATTGCCGAGATTGCGCCTCGCCGAGTTGTGGTTGCACCTCGGTGAATTGGATGAGGCCGAAGTGTTGTTAAGTGCCCTCATCAACACCCAGGCGAATGATGCTCGCATCCACTTCCGCATGGCCCAACTTCTGGTTCGACGCGGTCGGTCGGAAGCAGCCCTGCGACACGTAGAAGCGGCTCACGTCGCCGCACCGCACCAGCGCGCCGTGGCCGAACTGCGAGCTCAAATTCGTCACGCGACACGACGTGTTGAAACTGAAGTAGCCGACAAACAGACACGCAACGAATCCGAAGCGAGTGCGACCGGATGGCCTGATCCGATGCTTGAAGACGTTCGGCGATTGCGACGAGACGGCTACTGGCGCGCGTCGCAGGCGCTGCAACTCATTGAAGACGGAAAAATCCAGCAAGGGCTGGCAGAACTGGAGCAGGCCGCGTCTGAGGCTCCCACGGATTGGACACTCTCTGCCAAACTGGCCCGCGCCTATCTCATGGCCAACCGGCTCGACGCCGCCGAACGGCAGCTGAACCGGGCGGTCGAGCAGTTTCCTCGCGTGTTTGACTTGTTTCGATTGCGCGGCTCGATGTGGTTACTGCGCGAACAGTGGGACGAAGCGGTGCGCGACTTCCAGCAGGCGCTTGCGTTGAAGGCCGACGATGCCGCCTCGCATGCCGATCTTGGGTTTTGCTTGCAACAGATTGGAGATCGTGCGAGTGCGAAGCGTGAATTCATCGATGCCCTGCGTCTGAATGCCGGTCTCGACAGTGCCCGATTGCAATTCGCCAAACTGCTCCTCGACCTGGGCGATCCGAACGCCGCGCGGGATGTCGTGTCGGTCCTGTTGAGGACGAACCCGGACCACACCGAGGCGCGCGCGATTCTCGATCAAGCCACAGCCAACCCCTGAAGCCGGAGACCATGGTCCCACACCCACCCGAACCGTCAGCGAGGACGTTGTCACCCATCCGCCCTCACTGACGGTTCGGGTGGGTGGGTGATGCCGCACTTCCTCAATACATGGACCGTGAATCATCCGGGTGAAAACGAACAGGCGGCCGGGACGATCAGTCCCGGCCGCCTGTCAAAGCTTTTCAAAGTGGAGTCAGTCAATTCCTTCGAGACACACCGACGACGGTGTCAGACCGTCAGAATTCGCCGATTTGAACGCCATCCGACTTGGAACCCAGAAAGAGGAACGTGTTGGAGTCGATGTTCTGGTTGATAAATCGAACCGCTCCGTCAGTCAGCAGTGCGTGGGTTCCTCCGGTATGGAAGCTGGACATCCCTTCCCAACGGCAACTCGGGCAATTGCTCCCTCCTGGCCCATCGACTCCATTGATCGGCTGCATTTGTGTGCTGGTACCGATTTCCCACCGCATTCCACGCCCCCCGTCCGGCGCAATACTCATGTCGGTCAGACTGTTGGGGCGGTAGCCACGCACTTCACCCACGACGATCGTATTGCTGGTTCCATCGGTGACCGCCGCGATCGGGCTCATGCCATTGAAAAACATCACCCCTCGACGGTTCAGATCCGTGGTATTGCCAATGGCCCACTGCTGACGTGCTCGACCGCCCGGGGGATCGGCCGACCCATAAACACCAAAGTAAGTCACCAAATTCCCGTCGAAGTTGTTTCCCGAATTCTTTCCAACCTGTGGATTGCTGGGGCATTCATAAGCCGGAAACCGACGCCGAATCGCCGCTAGGTTGGGAGCAAAGTCCCAGCGTTGATCAAAATTGAGAGTGCTGTACAGCGGAGCCTTGTCGATGTACGGCAGCAGGAAGAGCAGGAAGGTTCCCGGGCGATCACCCCATTCGTTGTCGGTACCAGCCAGAAATGTTCTGAGGTGATTCTCGAGCGGGGGAAACGTGTTGAAGGTGTCGTGATAGTTGTGCAGTGCCAACCCGATTTGTTTCAGATTGTTTTTGCACTGAGTCCGGCGAGCAGACTCTCGAGCCTGCTGGACGGCGGGCAGCAACAGAGCGATGAGTACCGCGATAATCGCGATCACCACCAGTAATTCGATCAGCGTGAAACCGAGGCGAAATCGCCGGTTTCGAAGGCTAGCCTGCATGTCAAACTCCTCAAAAATGAAATACAAAATCCGGCCGAACTGGCCGATGACTACGCTGAAGCGGAATCGGAACACACCCGACCGAGGTGGCGAAAGAGACGATTGCCCCAAGGCCAACAGGATTATCGACGACTACTTACTCGTGACCTCGATCAAAATCTTTTGATTTTCGTCGGCCTTTTCTTTGATCTCAACCATCAGAGTGGTTGTGGCCCCATCACGGAATAGTTGAGCAATCTCGCAGGCGGTCGCCGGAACTGAGGGAGTCGCACCCGTAGCAGAAGAACCTTCCATCACACCCATCGGGCAATTCACCGTGACCTTGTGATGTCCCACGACGGCTCCCATTTGGTTGTCGATACCGCGCAGGGCAAACTTGCCATCCGCAGTCGTTGCGGCCGACGATTGCGGCCCCTTGGTTCCCTTCCCCCCATTGGGCGCAAACGTAATCAAAATGCCCGCAGCAGCAGGCTGACCGTCAATCATGACACTGCCTGAGGCCGGGATCAGTTTCGGCCCCGTACTGCCGCCGCCGCAACCTAGCGCAAGCACCAACGTCAGGGCCAAAAAATGTGAGCAGGCAATTCTTGTCATGAGTCGGGCTTTCGACAGAGTGCAATTAGGAACGCGAAAAAACAGAATCCCGGGCGGGGAGACGACAACTTGCCGATGGCGATGAAGAGACAATTGCCTGTTTAAGGCTGGCAAAACCAGCACACGTTCATTGTCACTCGGAGCATTGACAATGAACGGTTCACACGATGCCCGTTCGGATTGCAACGGCTGACTCTTCGTCTCAAATCGGACGCTGAGCGTAACCGCTCGTCATATCACTGGCAATAATAGTTGTGTCAGGCATCATTGGGGTGTGGCGGTTAAATGGGTCTCAGTTCAGGGTTCAGTCTCTGGAATGGCGATGGCCGTATTGATCATTGGAGTCTGCTCTCGCTGAACTCGTCCGCTCAGCCAAACGACTTCGAGGGACTCGATCACCTTCGTCGGTCCCAAGCCGAACAGGAGTTCATTGGCGGGTGAGGAGAGATAGCTCGATCCTCCCTTGAGCTGCTTCGAGAATGATTGGCCACCGGCGACAACGTTAACTCGGGCACCGACCGCGTCGCGGTGCGTGGTCGTGCCGATCAACCGAACCTTCAGCCACGAGCCGCCTCGCTTCGACTCATTGTTCAGCACGGCCACCGGTTCGTTGGTGTGAGAGACGACCAGATCGGGGTCTCCATCGCGATCGAGGTCTCCGCAGGCGACGCCGCGACCGAGATGCGGCGACGCCAGATAGGCTCCGGCCGAGTTGGCGACATTGACGAAACGCCGCCCCGCTTGGTTCTCGAACAGCAGGGGCGGCTGCCGGACAGCCGAGTTCGCCGGGTGGTTCATCACGTGGCCGTTGGTCGCGAACAGATCCTCGTCTCCATCCAGATCGAAGTCGAGGAACGTCGTGCCGAAGCCGACGTAGACGGCTCCGACAGCTGTGATGCCGGTCACTCCACTGACGTGCTGGAATCGGCAGTCTCTCTCGTTGCGATAGAGCGCGAAGCTTTGGTACTCGTAGTTGGCCACCCACAGGTCGGGCCATCCGTCGCCATTGAAGTCGCCGATGTCGGTCCCCATGCTCCCTTCGGCTTCGCCCGTTTCACCGAAGGCTGTGCCGCTGAGCAGGCCCACCTCCGCGAAGCGTCCGCGTCCGTCATTGCGATACAGAAAGTTGGGCGTGGTGTCGTTGGTCACGTAGTAATCGAGGTCTCCGTCGAGATCGAGATCGGCCGCGACCACGCCGAGTCCCTTGCCTCCCGCGACCAAGCCAACTTCAGCGGTCGCATCGCGGAACGTGCCGTCGCCGTGGCCCAGATAAAACTTGTCTGACAGCGGCTCGAACACTTTCGGCGCACAGATGTCGCGGTGGCCCTGCATGTGACATACGGGGTGCTTCTCGAAACTCCAATCGACGTAGTTCGCGAGATAGAGATCGAGTACGCCATCGCCGTTGGCATCGCCCCACGCGGAACTGGTGCTCCACGAACGGAGTGTCAAACCCGACGCGTTCGTCTCATCGACGAACGTTCCGTCTCCGCGATTCCGATACAGCAGCAACCCGCGATATCCGGTCACGAGCAAATCCGGAAAGCCGTCCGAATCGACATCACCCACGCAAGCTCCGTGCGAGTAGAACGCACAGGAATCGACTCCGGCTGCTGCCGCAACGGCGCTGAACTTCAGTTCACCCGTGTTCCGAAATAGAGCGGCGGGAAGTCCGATCGTTTCCGGTGTCTGTGTGAACTCGCCGCCTCCGGGTAGGAAGACATCGAGCAATCCGTCTTGATCGTAGTCGAGCAGGGCCGCGCCGGTGCCGAGGCTCTCCAAAATTGTAAGGTGACCGGCCGCTTGACCGTTTCGCGGAACGAAGTGGATCCCGGCATCCTCAGCCACGTCTCGAAACTGGGCCGCCGTCGAAAAGATCGACGCTGCCCCGGAGTCTGCCCTTTGATCCGGCGCGCCGCGGCCCGCAGGTCGAGACTCGCATCCCGACACGATCGTGAAGACGATGCCGTAGCCAAGCAGGATTTGCGAACAGACGGACCGGTGCGGCAAGGACCTCATTCCCGACGCTCCGCAAGTCCAGCCGATTGGCGATGCCGCGCGGCTTTGTCGTGGTTGCCCAGCAATTCGTAGTGTTCGGCCAACAGGGCGTGCGTGGGCTGGTGAGACGGGTTCAATTCGAGCAGGGTGAGTAGCCACACCGCGCCCTCGTCATGCGACTTCCAGCGCCACGTCAGTTCGCCGACCTCGTAGCGCAGCGCGAGATTCCGCGGCGCGACGACCAATTCCGTGGTGGCCTTCGACAATCGCAGCAACGGCTCTCGGCCCTCTTCGCGAAAACGAAAGTGCTCGGCAGCCTCCGCGTCGCGGCCGGCCGCACGCAACGCCCTCGCGTATTGGTATCGAATTTCGGCATCTTCCGAATGGAGGGCGACCGCTCGACCGAGGGCCTCAACCGCTTCGCGGGGTCGGCTGGCTCCCGACTCGAGTTGCCCGAGCAGTACGAGGGCGGGGCAATGATCGGGGCTGCGCGCCAGGATCGCTTGGAGCAATTCACGTGCTTCGTCCAGCGTGCCGAGTCGGACGAGGCACTCGGCACGCTGAACTTGTGCAGCAACGTTGTGCGGATCGCGTTTCAGCAAGGGCCGCAATTCCAGTTCGGCTTCGGCAAATTTGAGCTGCTTCAGGCAGGCTTCGACTAACCCCGCGCGGATGTCCTCGCGTTTGGAGGCACGCTGTAACGCTGCGCGAAACGCCTGTTCTGCATCCTGCCAACGCAGAGCCACACCGGCAATCCGCGCTTCCTGAAAGTAGGGTTCCGCCTCCTGCGGAAAGTCGGTCTTCCAACTGGCGATCACCCGCATCGCGTCGGCGACGCGGAATTGTTTCAGCGCAGCCAGCACAAACGCTCGGCTGATCTCCGGCCCGTCACTTTGCGCGTCGAGAAACAACTCATTCCAGTGCTCGCGAACTGCAGCGAACTGGCCAGTCTGAGCCTGTGCGAGCCAAATCTCTCGCTCAAGGTCAGCGCCGTTCCAACCCAATTCCGTCGCACGTTGGAGATGCCGCTGAACTTCGGAGAACCGCTCCAGTCGCCGATTCGTTTTGGCCAGCAGATAGTGCAGTTCCGCGCTGTGGGGTCGCGACCACGCCGCGCTGTTAAGCCAGGTCAGCGCACCGGCATGGTTCCGCTCGGCGAGGCAAACCTGCGCTCGCCACAGTGCCAATTCGGCGAACAGGCCGCTCGCGAACAGACAAACCGCGAGTAACACCGCGAGCGCGCCGATCCGGCTCCACGACCATCGGTGCGAGGGTCCGGCAGCGGTCGCGCAACGTGTCGGCTCACGAGGGGGATTCATGGTCGGTGAGAATACTGGAAAGACCGAGACCTGCAATCGTCGAGCGGCCTCAACGTACCTCTTGCGTGGGGTTGCGCTGCAAAAGGAGCGATTTTCAATGATCGGAAGACTCGGGGGATTCACATCCCCGCTCGCCTAAAACCTCTCTTCATGTGCCGCGTGAGGGATTAGAACGAGCCGAGTCTAGGTCACTTGTTCGGTCCGATCATCCAGTGATGAAGACGAATGAGAGTCGGGCTGCTAATGGAGGTTGGCTTCACGAGAAAGAGTTCAATCGGGGTTGGTTCCGTTGCTCCGGCAGACTCTGGAATCACGAACGAGAAGGCCGTGTGTGTGGAGGCGGAGGAGAAGGTTCGTGACACATCGTAGACAACACCACCGACAGCGAGCAGGACTTCGGCCGGCGATTCTGTGACAACGTGCGCAGCCAGTTCTCCCGAAAGCAATCGGGTCATCCGTTTCTCTTTGAGAGCTGTCATCACAGGCTCGTAAGCTTCGCGCGACAGCGTGATGGCAGGTGTACTCGACGAGGGAGGCTCTTCCACGGTGAAGGCGGTCAAGGGGCGGCCGATCCACTCGGGCTGGCTGATCGCGGCGCGGGGCGGTCGATCCAGCGAAACGTCTTGGAAAGCCTCCAGCCGTCTTTGCACCGAAGCGTCGAGGTTCGGGAGATGGGGTTCGAGGACGGTCATGCCGTTTTCAAAGTAGAACGTCTTGCGAGCGCGGCGGATGGGGTTTGAGACGGGGAGTCCATCGATCGGTTCAGGCAGCGTGATCCCGAGTTCTTCGGCGACGGTCGGGAACACGTCGATGGTCTCAACATTGCTGTCGTCGATCCGGGCGACCTTCTGGCCGGGACGTTTGATGAACAGTGGGACGCTCATCAGGTCTGTCACGTTGTCGCCATCGGGGAGTCGGCGCGATCGTGTCGGCAGGAACGAGACACCGTGATCGGCCATCACGATCAGCAGGCAACGGTCGAACAGTTCGGTCTCTTGAAGCTTGTCGAGCAGCCGTCCCACAAACCGGTCGGTCGCGGCGACCTGCATCAGATAACGATGCTCGCAGCGCCGGACCAAGGCTTCGTCGTTGGGCCAGTCTTCACCCAGTTCGCCCAGCCCGCCGTCGGGCTTCCACGCCACATTATTGCTGTCAGTGTAGCTTTGACCGGAGGGGTAATAGGTCCAAGGGTAATGAGGCAGCACGACGTGGAGGAAGGCGAACGGTGGCCGCTTGGTCTGGTGGATGCAGTCTAAGAAGTGATCCAATTGCACGTCGCGTTTACGGCTGTAGATGTAATGAAACAGTCCAGATGTGAGTGGCCGCGAATCGACGGGCAGTGTCTTCGACATTCCAAACCACGGCTTGGGGACCTCAGGAAACTCGATGGGGATGTCAGTCGGAAAAATGAGATGAGGGTAGACCCGCGCGAGCGTTGACAGCAAATCGGCCGCCTGCCGAACGGGGTGTTGCTGAATCCGCAGTACGTCGTGCCGCAGATCTTCAGGACAAAGCCGCGTGATTGGCTCGAATACCGACATGTCAAACTCGCCGGAGCGGTGAATGATGTCCAGCAGGTTGCCTGGATGATCGGCCAAAACGGGACTGCTCCCGATTGAGGGAAGTCGTCCCGATAAGATCGCGGGAACGGCAAACTCGGTGCGAGCATGTACGGATGTCGCCTGCCGATACCAAGTGGAACTGTTGGCCAATCGGGCTAAATTGGGGTGGCGAACGGCATCGACCTGATGATGCTCGTCCATCAGAGTCGTGCCGCTGAACTCGTCAAAAACCACCATGACAACGGGGGCCGGAGTCTCCGCGTGGCAGCGCGATTCATCCTTCGAATGCTGACGCTGGATGTTCTGCATCTGCCACACGAACGACACGGGAAAAGCGACAATGCCGATCGCGGAGACCGTCAACCAGCTTCGCAGTCCGTCATAGCGGTCATAAGCGCGCGTGAAGAACCACGCGCCAGGGAGGGCCACGGCCAAGGAGAACATCCACGCGAAATAGTGCTCCGCCAAAAAATTCCATTGCGCTGTGGGACGTAGTAAAGACAGGGCGACGAGAAAGCTCAGAAGAAACAAGACCGTATTGCGGCCTCGGCCCGCGTTCCGACCCGCGATCCGCCGGGTGATGACATCCACCAGCAGCCACGCTGCGGGAATGACAATCGCGAGCATGAACAGCACGGCACCAAACTCAACGGCCCCGAATTGTTCGTCGTGCAAGTAGACGGTTTGCCGGGACAAGGCACCCAACAATGGCTCCGTGAACGCGAAGGCACACAAGGCGAACAGGTGCAGCATTCGCTGACGCGGGAATGATTGCGAGGCGGGTCTACGGACATTGGGGGCGGTCATCGTTCCGTTCCCCTCGCGGCGAACTTGGGGACCGCGTGCAGCAGCGTGCGCTGTCCCGAGGGGAGCGAGGCCCGCTGCCGAATTTCGAAGCACGGCATCAACGACGCTTCGAGTTGTTCCAGCGAATAGTCTTCGTACTGGTCGCGCTTGTTGCGCAGGAGCCGCTGCACCATCGCGTCTTGCTTGGACGGAAACTCGATCACGACTTCGCCACCCAGACTGGCCAGCCAGTCCACCACCTCGGGCAGCGGAATGTTGTGGCCGATGACGAGGTGATGGATCAGTCCGAGGCACAGCACGAGTTCCGGTCGGCCCCTCTCTTCGAGTCGTTTTCGTTCGCGGCCGCGCCACCCCATTGCGGGCGACAAATTCGCGACGTTCACACACAGCGGCAGAATCGCGGAGGGTGCCGTCGTGTGTTCGTCAACGTCACTCAGCGAACGATACAGTCGTTCGATGCAGCCGTGGTCGCTGTCCATCGCCACGACGGTCTCCGCGTATTCGGCGGCAATGCGCGCGAATGCACCGTCGTTGCAACCCAAGTCCCACACGAGCGACCAGCGGCGCGAACTCGAAACGCTCCGAACGAACTCGGTTTTGGCGGCAGTGTCCTCGACAACATGCGGCAGCGCGGTTCGGTAATCGGTCCACTGTGTCTCCGCCGGCTTCCACTTGAGCCGTTCGATGAGCCGCTTCAATCCGGAGAGATTGCGAAGAATCAGCTCTGTGCCGAAGCCGCTCGCTTGCAGGTCACTCACGGTGCTTGTCGTCGCCGATTGCGATGGGCGGTCGAGTGCGACCTGCAACCAACCATGCGTGAAGACGCCCGGTCGGAAGAGGTCTCGCCACGACAGCCACTTCAAAAACTGCCGGGCCGAGATTCCTTCCAGTTCGCCTCGCAGTATGGGCTGAAGATCGACCTGCCGGTGCGCCTGAAGCAGCAACGGAAACAACATCAACTCACAGAACTGGCGGTACGCGGCCCAAGGTTCTCCGGGGGCGTGCGGCACGAACGAACCCACGTCGATGAACACCGGATTCGCTCCGCAGAACATCACGTTGTAAGGAGACGCATCCTTCAAAATGAGACCGGCCCCGAGCGCCTCCGTCAGAATTTCCAAGTGCAACAAGGCCGTACGCTGGAGCATCCCGAACGACCACTCGTAGGGATAACTGACGAAGGGAACTCGCGCGTGTTCCAACACGGCGGACGATTCGCAGGGGAGCCGCATCGCCGCGATCTCGTCGCGAGGCAATTCGTGCGTCGAGACAATCCGTCCTGCGGTCATCAACGCCTGAAAGAACGGCGTGCGCGAAGCCTGTTCCCACGCTGTTTGTGCATCTGTTGTGAGCAGCCGGAGCACGCGGTCGTTGTGGACCAGCACCCGCGCTGAACGATCACGGAAGGAACCTCCTTCAAATTCACTCATGCTTGGTTGGAGGGACGAGCCGACGTTGGTTTCGATGTCGTCGAACGTGCTCGTCGGCTGTTGGTGATCTGCATCCATGTGTAACGCCCCAGCACGACCAAACCACCAAATCCGCCGACCAACGCTTGCAGGAGCAAACTTCCGGCACTCGGATCGAAGTACGCCAAGACTGAGGTCACGCTGTCCATGTGTCTGTTTCATTCCTTGAGTCGTGTTCAACCATCAGCCGTGCCGCTGGTCTGCTCAAACCGATCTTAGTTGAGCAGCCTGAATCAACCCAGAACAGGGCGAGTAAGTTCTGCGTGTTTAGCTGGAATTCAGCGTGACAGCCCCTCTGCGCGTGCGATGCGGAAGGTCGATGAGCATCGGGCTTACAAACCCGCAAGAGTCGTGGCCGTTGAGGCCGGTTAAGCCGCTGAGGCCGGCGTTCATCGCGAACTCGTCTGAATTTGTCGTTAGGTTGGTTCCGTGCGGTCGTGACGGATTCCAGCATGATCGCTCACGTCCGTTGTCCTTCACTTCGTGGGTTCTCCGTGGCATCCTGTGTCCCGCTTTCGCATTGAGCGAAGCATGAGCTTTCGCGGCGCAAACAATCGACAAATAGGACACGCTCGCCATGACCAACGTCAGAGATTTTGGAGCGATGGGTGACGGATTGACGGACGATACGGGGGCCATCGAGCATGCCTTGCGCGATGGTGGCGATGGCGTCTTGGAGTTTCCTCGCGGCGAGTACCGCATCACGCGGACGATCTCGTTCGACCTCGCGAAAACAAAGGCGCTGGCCATACACGGTTCGGGAGGAACCGCACGCGTGTTGATGCACGGCGCGGGACCGGCCTTCGAATTCTTGGGCCATCACGGCGGCTCGGCCGATCCTCTGAGCTTCAAGCCCGAGGTGTGGGTCCGCGAACGGATGCCAACCGTCAGCCAGATCGAGATCGAGGGAAAGCATCCCGAAGCGGACGGCCTCCGCTTCATCGGCGTCATGGAACCGACGCTAACTGGCGTCCTGATTCGTCGCGTACGAAACGCCATTCATCTCACCGAACGCTGCCGCAACGTCCTCATCAGTCACTGCCACCTCTATCACAACACCGGCATCGGCATCTGGATGGACAGGATCAACCTGCACCAAACGAACATCATCGGCAATCACATCAGCTACTGCCGACTCGGCGGCATCCGCATCGAGAACAGTGAGATTCGCAACCTGCAAATCACCGGCAACGACATCGAGTACAACAACTACCGCGCCTTCAACATGCCCGAGGCGGCCGACGTGCCGACCGCCGAGATTTACATCGACTGCTCGAAGGGCGGGACCGTCCGCGAGGGGACCATCTCCAGCAATACGATTCAGGCGACGTACAGTCCCAACGGCGCGAACATCCGCATCATCGGCGGGGCGTCGGAACACAGTCATCTCGCCGGGATGTGGTGCATCAGCGGCAACCTGATCGGCAGCCAAGAGACCAACGTCCACCTGACGCTGACGCGCGGGATCACGTTCGAGGGGAACTACGTCTACAGCGGCCACCACCGTAATTTGGTATGCGACAACTGTCAGAACATCGTGATCGGCGCGAATTGCTTCGGACACAATCCCGACTACAAAGAGAAAGAACTCTGCACCGGCATCCGCCTCGTCGATTGCAAGAACTGCACGCTGACCGGTCTACAAATCCAGGATGCTCAGGCGGGCGAACACACCGTCGCCGGAGTCGTCCCGATCAAGAGACAAGGCCTCGTCGAACTGGTCCGCTGTCGCCAGATGACTTTGACCGGAATCCAAATCCTAGAAGGCTCCCCCTTCGGCCTGTACCTCGAAGACTGCTCCGAGACGATGCTGACGGGCTGCTCGATCCTCGACACCCGCGAGAACAAACAGACCCAAGCCAGCGTGAAGTGGACCGGCGCAGGCAAGGCCAATGCCATCGCCCACTGCCGCGCGAATTGTGGTCTGCAAGTGCCCGAGCACGTCAAACTGAGCGACAACTTGGTGGAGGAATGATCCTTTGCGGTCGGCGTTGCGAGGTCCGCACGCTCTCGATCAAGGCTCATTCCTCATGCTTAAATGGTCAGAGTCGAAATGACGAATGAGGGCATGCGCTGACAGCTCAAAACTGCTTCAGAAATCGCAGTTCGTTGTCGTAGAAGTGCCGGATGTCGGTGATTCCGTGACGCATCATGCAGAAGCGGGCGATCCCCAAGCCGAACGCGAATCCGCTCACTTGCTCCGGGTCATAACCGCAAGCACGCAGAACGTTCGGATCGACCATCCCTGCGCCGCCTAGTTCCAACCAGCCTGTGCCGCGCCGCGCATCGAACTCGACACTCGGTTCGGTGAACGGAAAGAACGACGGTCGAAAACGGACGACGGTTCCTTCCCCCAAGTACGATGCGGCGAAGAGTCTCAACACCGTCTTGAGAGAGGACATCGTGACATCCGGTCCGATCATCAAGCCCTCCATCTGATGAAACATCAAATGGTGAGTCGCATCGACAGGGTCAGGGCGGTAAACACGGCCGACCGAAACGATGCGAACTGGTGGCGGCCGGTGTTCCATCGTCCGAATCTGTACGGTCGAAGTCTGACTCCTCAGCAATCGTGCCTCTGGATTCGTGGATGAAGCCACGGACAGGTAGAAGTTATCCAAAGGATTACGGGCGGGGTGGTCATCGGGGATGTTGAGGGCCACAAAGTTGTGCCACTCGTCCTCCACCTCAGGCCCCTCCTCAACATCGAAGCCAAACCGAGCCATGATTCCTTTGAACTCGCCGATCGTCTGAGACAGCGGGTGCCGACTGCCGATTTCGCGACGGCTTCCCGGCAAAGTGACATCGATCCATGACTCGGATTGTTTTGGCTTCGCGAGCTGCTCTTTTCGGCTCTCCCATGCGGAGGTCACTCGATCCTTTATCGCGTTGAATTTCATGCCCACAGCAGGGCGTTGATCAGGCGGAACCTGACCAAGAACGGCTTGAAGGTCTTTCAGCCGCCCTTGCTTCTTGCCCAGATATTCAATCCGAACTTCTTCCAAATCACCGGCGCTCAACGCTCCCGCGATTGCGAGCAACGCGGAGGCTTCGTAGTCGGCAAAGGACTGATTGTGGTCCATGTGTGAGGTC